>Ga0302287_10000007_pt1 | contig 268831 bp, 218 predicted proteins | sample III_Fen_E2_4_FD_200452 | JGI IMG/M metagenome (GOLD analysis project Ga0302287, IMG submission 200452) | Peat permafrost microbial communities from Stordalen Mire near Abisko, Sweden - III_Fen_E2_4 | ecosystem: Environmental > Terrestrial > Soil > Wetlands > Permafrost | place: Sweden... | reverse complement strand
CCTTTCTCGTAATTTGAAATGAGCCGGGGTGGAACCACATCTTTGCGTGAGCTTGCAGGTGTATGGGCGTTGCAGAGCGCTGCATTCCTCATTGACGCTTGTGATGTGGGTTGGGGATCGCTCAGCCGAGTCTGTCATGCAGATGCGCAGTCGATGTCCCTCCACCCCGGCACCTACAACTTCAAAAGTTGAAGGTGCCGTCATACAAGCGAAGTCGAAGCCCAGGGCAGAGCGATGGTGCTAATTCCAATACTGTTCAGATAGTGGCATGATTTTTATCATGAGCTTCCAGGAGGAATGCTCATGGCCCGGACGCGGAAGTCACTTCCGACAAGAATTGACATCGCTCACCTAATCAGCGCGGGGGTACTGGCCTCCGTTTGCCCTCGTCCCCTGATCGAGGAGGTCTTGCACCAAACGGGTCGGGTGAGTCGACGCAATCGACTTCTCCCGGCACCAGCGGTGGTCTACTACGTGATGGCCCTGGCCCTTTGGCGCGAAGCGCCGTTGGAGGAAGTCTTGCGCGTTGTGTGCGAGGGTTTGCGCTGGCTGGGGACCGACATGCCCTCGGTTCAGGCCAGCAAGTCGGCTATTTCTCAAGCCCGGACGCGGCTGGGTCCAGAGGTGCTGCGTCTTTTGGCACAGCGCGTACTTGCCCCCATAGCAAAACCCACGACACCGGGAGCATGGTTCCACGGACTTCGCATCATGGCCGTGGACGGAAGCGTCTTCGATGTTGCCGACGAGAAGGCTAATGCGGAACACTTCGGATACCACACAACTGCTCGTGGCCAAAGTGCTTTTCCGCAGCTTCGCTTGCTGGGGCTTGTCGAGTGCGGCACTCACGCTGTGGTGGCAGCGACCATGGGTCCGCAACGAGAGCATGATGGTCCTCTGGCCGCCAAACTGCTACCGCAGGCACTCAAGCCGGATATGCTGCTGTTGGCTGACCGAGGCTTTTACGGCGTAGCTCTGTGGCAGAGCGCTTGCGCGACGGGAGCCAAGCTTCTGTGGCGTGTGCGCACAGGCATTCGCCTCCCCGTTCTGGAACGCTACGAAGATGGCTCCTACCGTAGTCAAGGCAGCATTCGCGGCTCCAGGACGCGAACGATTCCCCTGCGCGTGGTGGAGTACACCCTAGAAGGCCAGGACAAATCAGCAGAACCATACTGTTTGATCACAAACATCTTCGACCAAGAGATCAAGGCCGAGGAACTGGCCGAGCTGTACCACCAGCGCTGGGAGATCGAAAGTGTCTTCGACGAGATCAAGACACACCTGCGCGGTGCCAGCACAGTGCTGCGCAGCAAGACACCTGAACTTGTAGAACAGGAGTTATGGGGGCTCCTGCTTGCCCACTACGCCATCCGACAACTGATGCTGCAAGCGGCAGGAACGCAGGAGCTGGATCCCGACCGATTAAGCTTCACATATGCCACGCGCGTCATCAAACGCCGCATGCCGCAAGCTGCGGCTTTTCCCCCCTCGGAAAATGAGGATTTGGCGTGATCAACTGCTGGCGGAGATCGCCCAAGGCCGTTGCTCAAGCAGCAGGGGACGAGCCACTCCGCGAGGGGTGAAGCGGCAGATCAGCAGCTACAACGTCCGAAGACGAGGAACGCCGACAGGAATTGTCGTTAATGCAACAGTCAAAATTGTTATCTGAACAGTATTGGTGCTAATTCTCTAGACACCGAAGCGAAAAGCCGTTCGACTCGCTGTAGTGGTAGCTGTACACGCAGGCGCTGCCGTCGTCGAAGTACCGGGCCCAGGCGTAGGACGCATCGTACTCGGAGGACGACCAGAAGTAGGCGATGTCGCCGAGGAAGCCGAACGTCCCGTCGTTGTAGCGGAAGCCCGCCGGCAGAACCCGAAAGCCGTAGGCATCCGTACCTGTATTGGTAGACCACCCGCTGGTGGACTTGAGAACGGTCCCAGCCGTAGAGGAACTCAATGTCGTGTCCGTCAACTTGGTCCACTCGGCATCACTGGGAACATGCCAACCACTCGGGCAGAGGCCCTGCACTCCGCTAGGACTTGACGCGCTGGAGGACGCACCGGCCATCACCTCTGTCCAGGTGTACAAACGGCCATAAGTGGTGCAGTTCGAAGACAGACTGTCGTAGCAAGCGCCAACGCTTCCTGATGTCCCTGCATAATTCAGGTTCTGCGCCATCCATGTCTGAGTGCCAATCTTCACGGTACGGTACAATTGACCATCGCGACTATCGGTCAGAAGACCGTAACTGATACCACTAGTGCCACCCGTCATTACGCTTAACGTAGCCTTTAAGGAGGTGATCGAACTGTTCAGTGAAGAAATCTGATTCGACTGACTAGCAATCAACGTCGAATCAATACGGTGATTCGCCTTCATGGTCGCTGTGACCGAAGCCAATTGGGAGGCCAATGCACTACGAATCGAGGTGAGGCTGTCGGAGAAGCCGACCACGACTCTGGCACTATCCGCCAAATGCGAGGCACGCGAGTTATCCGCATAACCAGCACTAGTCGAAGTTCCCGAACGAGTCGCCCACGGCACTGTGCCCAGAAGGGAGCGGCCCTCAGTACCGCCGTCAAAGCTCACGCCCAAGTAAAGAGGCGAGCCAGTGAACAAGCTATCGGGGATTGCCGAGACGCTCCCAAGGCTTGTCGAAAAGAGGCCCTTCGTGGTCGTTACGCTCTGCGTCTCGCTCCAAAGAGCCGTTCCGCCACGAGAAACCGAATACAGAGAGAAGACCGCCTTATAGGCGGTATCCGACTTCGGATTGCCCTTAGCATCCGTCGCCAAGCCCTGATAGGGAAGCGTCGCACCATGGATCGCTAGCGCTGCAACCATGGCAAACGCTCCCAACAACATCGAAGGCTTCATCACTTCGCTCCTTTCACGCCCAAGCGGCGGATCGTTTCCAATTTCTGACCATCCACCGTAACCACTTCAATCTTCCACAGGTAAACACCGGCGGGAACAGCTACACCATTGGCCGCACGAAGGTTCCAGGTTACTGGAAAGAGGTATTGGCCTTCCGAGGTCGTCACAAGACCAGAAAGGTCGGAGGACGACACACGGCGCGAAAACGAAATCACGGGAGTGCCCAACTGATCGAAGATATGGACCGACACGTTTCCAGCGGAAGGAAGAAGAAGATTCACCGACAGGGACTGATCATCAGCTAACCCAGTCACAGAACCAAGAACGCCGGGGCCGACACCGCTAGTGACGCGGGCAAAGACCTGGGGGACGCTTACGGATAGAGCACCCAGGCCATGAAGACGCGATGGGGGTGCATCCGAGATGCCTGCCGCAGAAGAAGAAACCGTCACAGAAAAGGTGTCGCGGGCCGTATAGGAACCGTCGCTCGCGCTCACGACAACACGGTCCAGGCCCGACGAATCAGAAACACCGGAAAGGATCAGTGAATCACCCGAAACCACCGCCGTAGCAGAGCTTCCCGAAAGCGTCACGGAATAAGTCAAGGCATCGCCGTCGGCATCTGCAAATACGGAAATCAGAGGGATAACGACGCTGGTAAAACCAGATAACTTCGACAGATCCGCTAGTGGCGAGGTGACGAAAGGGGCGTTATTCACCAGAAGAGGATGGGACAGAAAGCCCGCTTGGAGACGAGTGCTGCCGCCATCCACAAGCGGCGTCTCGTAGCCCTGGGAAACGATCCCTTTGAAGGTAGGGCTGGACGAAAGGGTGCCGCCTGCTTGCTGCCAGGAAACGGTGCCATCGGCACCGGCCAGAGTCGCACAGAAAAGAAGGCCAAAGAAGTAACGAGTTGCGTGAAAATAACGCAAGCAACGTCTTAAAGGTTTCTGGAAAGACTGGTGCGGGTGCAGCGAGGATTCAAACATGGGCATCCTGGGGGACGATTCGGACCATATAGACCTTTTGAACGATAGGTAGTGCAAGGAACTTTGGCTAGGGCTGACCTCTTAGCGGGCCAAGCCTCTCCGTAGGTGGGCCGTAGCACACCCTCAACGTTTCTACCCGAGGCCCTGCGCTCGCGCGAGCGCTCTTTGGTCGGTGGACTACCGCGTCACAGCTTCACCGCTACCCGACAATCGGAGCGCCCAACAACGGCACCCAATGTCTTACCTACCTGAGCCCCACAAGGCCGCTTAGCCGCAAGCCAGCCGCGGAGTCTCGGCCTAATCCGGGGTGCTATGGGGTGCCCCCCCCGCGAGCGGGTTCCAAGGGTGCACTGTACCAGCTCCCCCTCGCCATTTATTGGAGAGGGGGCTTGGGGGGTGAGGTCCGAGTGCAGGGCGGAGCGCCTGCAAAACCAAGCATCAAAGACGAAGCGAGAGTCTCCGAGTTAATCAGGAGTATCTCCAAGACACTCCGTTATGTCTCCATCACCGAAGCGTGAGTCTCCGAGATACTCCGTTATGTCCCCGACACCGAAGCATGAGTCTCGGAGATACTCCGTTATGTCTCCGGCACCGAAGCGAGTGTCTCCGAGATACTCCGTTGTGTCTCCGGCACCGAAGCATGAGTCTCGGAGACACTCCATTATGTCCCCGAGATCGAAGCATGAGTCTCCGAGATACTCCGTTATGTCCCCGACACCGAAGCATGAGTCTCCGAGATACTCCGTTATGTCCCCGACACCGAAGCATGAGTCTCTGAGATACTCCGTTATGTCTCCGGCACAGGGGCGGACGCTAGCGTCAGACCTCGCTGACCACAGCCTCAGGCCGCTGATAGGTTTTCTTCAAAACCGAAAGGAAATTTCGTTTTCATGGCGGAAAGCCTCAAGCATTGAAGAAAAACCGACATTTTAAGCCTAAAAGGCAGTGATCTGGTTTTCTTTTGATGGCGAAATCATTCAGCACTCCCCAGAAATGCCCATTATGCTTACGGCATTGAAATGGAACAGATCCATTATCATGGATGAGGGGAAACAGCAACGATGACCAAAAAAATCACCAGCGCAACAGCACGGGTGCTTGCTGTAGGCCTCAGCCTACTAGCCATCCGTGCCGAAGCCGAGACATTCAAATGGCAGAACGTCAAGATCGGTGGCGGCGGCGGCTTTGTGCCGAACATCATCTACAGCCCAGTCCAGAAAGGGCTCGTCTACGCCCGCACCGACATGGGTGGCCTCTACCGGCTCGATACCACGACCAAAACGTGGATTCCCCTCACCGACTGGATCAAGCCTTCCGAGTGGAACATGCTGGGTGGCGAATCGTTTGCCACCGACCCGGTCGATCCGAAGATCTGCTACTTCGCAGCCGGTACCTACACCAACGACTGGACAACCATGAACGGGCGCATCCTGCGCTCCACTGACTATGGCGACAGTTGGACCCAGTATGAGATGCCCATCAAGTTCGGCGGCAACATGCCAGGTCGTGGCATGGGCGAGCGACTTGCCATCGACCCCCACAGCACCAACGTGATCTATTTTGGCGCACGTTCCGGCAACGGTCTATGGAAATCCACCTCTTCTGGTCAGACCTGGGCCAAGGTCGGCACCTTCCCGGTCACGGGCGATTACATCCAGGACAGCACCTACGCTTACACGGCTGATCCTCTGGGAGTGGTGTGGGAAGCCTTCGACACCACCAGCTCGGCATCGGGAAGTCCTTCCGCCCGGATCTTCGTGGGCGTCGCCCAGAAACGCGGCGCCACGGTATTTGTAAGCGAGGACGCAGGAAAGACCTGGGATTCGGTTGCAAACCAGCCGGAATACAAGGGCAGTTGCACCGCCGACAGTTGCCACATCATGCCGCACCACGGCGTGATCGCTAACGGCTATCTCTACATTCCCTACAACAACAAGGGCGGCCCGTACGACGGAAGCTACGGCGAGGTCTGGAAGTACAATATCGCCGCCAAGACCTGGACCGACATCTCCCCCCACAATCGCGAGGCCGACGAGGCTTGGGGAACGACCACGCTCCAGAAAGAAACGCCCTACTTCGGATACAGCGGCATCGCCGTAAACCCCCAGAATCCGGCCGAACTGATCACCACGGTGCTCAACAGCTATTGGCCCGACTTCTTCATCTTCCGCTCTACCGACACAGGTAAGAGCTGGACCAAGAGCTTCTATTGGACGAGCTACCCCTCGGCAAATCTCAAGTACACCATCGAGCCCATCTATCCGTGGCTCAATTGGGGGCATACCAAGTCTGAATGGCCAACAGCCGTCTTTCCCAAACTCGGTTGGATGGTGAGCAACATCGTCTTCAATCCCTTCGACTCCAATGAAGTGATGTACGGCACCGGTGCCACCATCTATGGCACCAAGAATTTCGGCAACTGGGGAGACACCACCAACAAGGTGGCCTTCAAGTCCGTCGCCGAAGGCATTGAGGAATGCGCTGTGCTCGCGCTGGCGGTCCCGCCCGTCACGACAGGCGCCAATGCCGACGTCAAACTGATCACCGGAGTCGGTGACCTGGGCGGTTTTACGCACACCGACTTGCAGACCTCCACCCAGATGTTCACAGGTGCCCTGGCTGGCCACACGACATCCATCGACTACGCCGAGCTCGCACCCACCAATGTGATCCGCGTGGGAACCGGCACCAAGAGCAGTGATTACGACAACGTGCTTAGCTTTTCCACGTCTTCCACCGGCGGCAAAGCCTGGAGCTCCATGTATCTGCTCGATTCCACCTACAAGGACGGTACCGTAGCCATGTCGGCCAAGGGAAGCACCTTCCTGTGGGCGGCTAGCGGCAAGGCAGTCAAGCTCGTCAACGCCTCGTCCTACTCGGCCACGACCGTCTCGGATATCCCGGTGGGTGCGCATGTCGCTTCAGATCGCTTCGACGACATCACCTACTACGCTTCCTACGACAGCGCCTTCTACTACGGCTCTGGCTCCAGCTATACCGCCAACACCAAGCCAGGCTTTGCCAGCGGCACTTGGCCAATCAAGGCGGTTCCGGGGCGTCAAGGCCAAGTCTGGGTCCCAACCGGCACCCACGGCCTCTGGCTCACCAAGGATGGTGGCAAGAGCTTCTCGCTGATCGACACCACTGTGGTGCAGCAAGCTGACATCATCGGTTTCGGCAAGGCAGCGCCAAGCCAGACGTATCCAGCCCTCTACATCACCGGCAAGGTCTCCGGCGTCGAAGGCGTCTTTCTCTCCAAGGACACCGGCACCACCTGGGTTCGCGCCAATGACGACGCCCACCAGTACGGTTCCATCAACTACGCCATCACCGGTGACATGCGCACCTATGGCCTCGTGTACGTGGGCACCAACGGACGCGGCGTGGTCTATGGCACCATCGACACCAACGCAACATCTACAGGCATCCGTACCTCCTCTGCCGTAACAGATTCCCGCCTGATGCGCAGCGGCACCTCGTTGTGGGTGAATGGAAGCGAAAGCCTGAAGCTTTACAACATGCTCGGAAAGCTGACAAACGTGTCCATCTCGAACGGCCAAGAGGCCAAGATGGACATCTCAAAGCTGCAGCGCGGCGTCTACCTAGCGCGCTGGGGACACAACTCCCAGCTCGTGCCCATCCAGTAAGCGTCCCGAACTCCGATGTTCAAAAGCCCTTGCAGGAGACTCCTGCTGGGGCTTTTTCTTTGGCTATAACAAGTCAGCAGCCAATTCGGCCAATTCTGAGCGCTCCCCTTTGGATAGGGTCACATGAGCGGCAATGGGAAGGCCGGCAAACTTCTTGACCACATGGGTAAGCCCAGAGGAATGGCTGTCGAGATAGGGGGTGTCGATCTGGCCGAGATCTCCAGTGAGTACCACCTTAGAACGACCGGCAGCGCGCGTCATCAGGGTCTTGATCTCATGGGGCGTGAGGTTCTGGGCCTCGTCGATGATGAGGAAGGCATCGTTGATGGAACGGCCGCGCACGAAGGTTAGTGGCTCCAGTTCCAATAGTCCCTGGTCCAACATGGCCTGCACCCGCACCGGATCTCGCCCTTCGCGACGTGCTTCCTTTTCGTCCCCCAGAAGCAGCGAAATATTGTCGAAGATGGGCTTCATCCAGGGGGACATCTTCTCGGCCACGTCGCCCGGAAGCCAGCCCAGTTCCTTCCCTACCGCTACGAAAGGACGCACCACCACGATCTTGCGATACAGGCGACGGCGTGGATCTAGTACCTGTTCTAGCGCCCCGGCCAAGGCCAGAAGCGTCTTTCCGGTGCCGGCCTTGCCAACTAGCGAGACCAGCCGCACATCCGGATCGCGCAGAAAATTAGAAGCGAAGATCTGCTCGCGGTTGCGGGGCACGAGGTTCCACAAGCGCGCTTCGTCGCGCAAGAGGCGCCGAAGGATCAGGCCGTCTCCGCCGCCCTGCACCACCGCCAGAGCTGACTTGTTGGGGTGGCCCAGCCCCAGGAGCGTCACGCACTCGTTGCGCCCGAGCTCCGCGCCCGAAATCTCGGAGAGGGGAAGGCTTCCCTCGCGCGAAAGGCGATCTACCAAGGCATCATCCACATCCAGCACCAAGGGCTTCTGGCTGAGCACGTCCATGTCGCGGATCTGGCCGCGCTTGTAGTCTTCGGTGCGCAGACCGCAGGCATGCCCCATCAGGCGCACGTTGGTGTCCTTGCTGACGAGCACCACTTCGCGCTCGGGGTGCTCCTCGTGCCAGCGCAACGCCGTGGCGATGATCTCCTTGTCCTTCCGGTCGCGGTCAAACTCGCGCGGCACCCGCCCGTACCAATCCCCCGCCCCCGACAGGCAGATGCCACCGGTGGCAGGCTCGGGCAGCGGCACGAAGGTGAGCAGCGTTTCGTGCTCCTCCTTGAGGCGGTCCAGCTGGCGCGAAAATTCGCGGGCATGGTAGGCTTTCTGGTCCTCCCCGCTCTTGAAGGTGTCCACCTCCGAGAGCACCGCCAAAGGGACCACCAAGTCGTTGTCGCCAAACTGCGCCAGCGCCTTAGGGTCGTGCAGCACCACCGAGGTGTCCAAAACGAAGATCTTGCGAGCATCCATAGGGAAATGGCTCCTTTCGCCTAAAGCTCAAGGTAGCCGGAATCCCATAGCTCGCCCGCCTCTGCAATCGCCTTGAAATTAGACCGAAAGTCGCCCCAGCGCGTAAAGCCCTGCCGCCACGGCCCGCAACCGGGTGCTTCCCAAAGAAAGCAGCACGGCACCGCGCTCGCGAGCCCGAGCCGATTCGGTCGCCGAGAAGCCCCCTTCCGGACCAATGGCAATCCAACCCGAGGCTTTCGGCTGAGGGGCCGGAGAGCCCTCCATGTCGCAGAACCACAAGGTCTCGTCGTCGGGAAGCTCAGACAGAAATTGTTCAAACTCCATCGGCGGAAGGATCTCGCAGAGCCAGGCCTGCTTGGACTGCTGTATGGCCGAAGCCGCCTTGCGGCGCAGGCGATCGAGCTGCCCGGCCATGTCGCTAGCGCGCGGCAGTTGGCAGTGCTCGCTCCAGAGCGGGCGAAAGGCGCGCAAGGGCGTCTGGGCGCAAAGCTCAAAGACGTCCTCGATGCCGCGGACCTTGAGAAGCGCCTGGGCTAGCGACAAGCGTGGCGGTTCCTGGCGAATCTCCAGGAGATGTTCCACCTCCAGCTCGCTGCGACGCGGATCGGAGGCGGTCAGCACCGCCTCAAAGACCGAACCGCGCCCGTCGGTGACGGTGCAGCGGGTTCCCGACGAAAGCCGCAGGACGCGATGCAGATGCTGGGAATCGGAAGGCTCCATGACCACCCGGGTGCCGGCGGCAGCCTCGGGGTGATGGACCCAACTCTCCTCGTAGCGATGTCCGGGTCGGCTCATGCCTTCTGCGTGGCTCCCGCAAACAGCCCCAAGAGCCCTTGGAACGGCTCGCCCACCTCGATGCCGCCTTCCTTGATGCGGTATTCGCGGATGGCCTTGTCGTGGTCGCTGCCGCGCATCTTGAGTACAGCAATGCCGCGTTTCACCTCGCTCTGCGACTCAATGTAGCGCAGCGTGATGAAGGCGTCGGCCACGAAAGCGATGCGGGTGTCGCCCTTATCCCACCCCCCCAGAACGTGGGGGTTTTCCTTGAGCAGCATCGAAGTGAGACCTTCGCGCTTCAGGGCATTGACAAGTTCTGTCTCGATCTGGCGCAGCAGCGACGGATCGTCGGTCAGGCGTTCGAAGTGGCTCACGCTGTCGAGCAGGATGCGCTTGGCGCCCAGCTCCTCGACCATGCCGGAGATGCGGCCGTCCAAGTCTTCGATGTCGTCGAGAAAGGTCTGCGGATCGGAAAACGAGATCTTCAGGAGTCCCTTCTCTTCCCACTCGCGCAGGTCCCAGCCGTGCTCAAGGGCGTGCTCGTACCACTGCTCAGGAAATTCCTCGAAGGTGATGGCGATGCCGGGCTCGCCGCGGCGGCAGCCGTCCACCAGAAATTGCCAGCCAAGCGTGGTCTTGCCGGTGCCCGCCGATCCTTCCAAGACCGCGCAGTAGCCCTCGACAAGACCTCCGAAAAGCATCCGATCCAGGCCTTCACAACCTGTCGATACCTTGCACATGGCACCCTCCTTAACGGGCGAGCTGATAGAACTCAAGATCCAGTTGATAGTCGAAAGGATAACCTCCGCGCTTCTCGATGGCTTCGATTCGACACAGCGAAAGCAGATCCTTTCGCCAGCGTTCGATCGATCGCCCTCGCGCAGCGGCTTCCAAACCGCGTTTTTCCATCACCCAAGCGTTGATCCCCAAGGACTGGGCGGCCTCGCGGGCCCGAGAACCCCGATCCATGGCTAGGCGCAAGCGATAGGCGGAAAGGAAATCAGAAAAGCACATCTGGGCCAGCAAAAAGGCGGGAATTCCCTCGTGACGCAGGCGCTGCCAAGCATCCACGGCAACTGCCGGACGGCGTTGCAACAACGCCCCCTGCAAGTCCTGCAAGCTCACCGGACGACGATCCCCCACCATGTCATCCACTCGTGCCACGGTGATGCCTTCGCCAGGCTCCAGCCCCAAGGAAAGCTTTTCCAGCTCGCGCTCGAGATCACCCAGCACTTCGCCCACGGCGCGAAAATCGGTGGTGCCGGCGCGCTCCACCAGGAGTTCAGCCGCCGTCTTTTCGATGCCGCGGCCCTGCCGCTCTTTGCATACTCGCATCACCCAACCGGGCAGATCCTGGACCTTGGGGCTCGGACAGGGAATGTCGCGAGCCAACTTCTTGGCCATCTGCGCAAAGGCCTTGCCCACCTTGGTGGTGGCGTTGGGCCCCTTCTCACCGACCACGAACACCGCAATATCGCTTTCTAGCGCTGCGGGAACCGAAGCCGTGAGCACTTCCACCACGGCCACCGGACACTCCTGGGCACCGCGCACCACCACGGCACTCTTGGCCGCGAACAGGGACGGGGTGAGCGCCATCAGCAGCGTGTCGGGATCGGTCTCGGCCCCCTGAAAGACATTGCGCCCTAGATTGTCGGGATCTTCACCCAGCCAATCGTGCAGCGCCTTGGCTTCCTGAAGCTGGCGTTCGGGAGGATTGTCCCCCGTGATGAGCAGAAAGGGGGCCGCCATGAGTGCCCTTAACGGAACTCCTTGACGAGCAATTGCTTGAGCCCACGCGGAGTCTGGACCTCAACCAAGTCCCCCTTGCGCTTGCCGATCAGAGCCTTGCCGATAGGAGAACTGATGGAAATGCGGTTTTGCATCAGATCCACGTCCTCAGGCCCGACCAGCGTGTAGACGATCTCTTTGTCGAGCGCCTTATCAACCACCGTCACCTGGGCCCCAAAAACCACCGTTTCGGAATTGGCGGTATTGGCCGTGATGATGGCAGCACGAGCGATCTTGTCCTCCAGCTCGTGGAGGCGCGCCTCAATCTGTCCTTGCTTCTCCTTGGCGGCATCGTATTCGGCGTTCTCCGACAGATCCCCCTGGGCACGGGCCTCTTGGATGGCAAGAATGACACTGGGGCGCTCCACGTTGCGCAGACGCTCCAATTCAGCGACAGCACGATCATATCCCTCCTTGGTGAAGGGTATTTTTACCTGGCTCATGAAACTGAATGTAGAATGTTCACTTTGACCACAATGACTTTTTCAAGGCGAACCATCTCAATGCATTCCGCGACCAATCGCAGTATGCGACCGCTTTTGTTGTGCATTTCGATTTTGCTGCTTGTAGCCATGACCTCCCGTGCTCAGGAAATTCCTGCGATGATCGTTGACGAGGCAACTCGCCAAGGCTTGCAGGCGGCTGCTGACAGCGCCCTCGCACCGCACTACCGCACTCGCGAGCCCATGCGCAGCCATGGCAACCCGCGCCCCAGCCCTCGCGTCGGGGATGCCAAGGAAGACACCACAGAACCTCTGCCGCTGGGAGTTGGAGGCGCCGTCAGCCCTGATAAAACCACTCGCGGCGGCACCTCCTGGTAGACCTCCCGCTCTCCTTTTGTTGCAGGGGTGTTTCCGAGCATTTCCGGGGTGTTCTCAGCAAAGAGCGAGGATTAACTTTCCTGCCCTCATTGAAAGGACGTCCATGAGTCAAAAGGAGGGGGAGCCATGCCGGGAAACCAGAGCTTCTACTTCTCGCGGTCGCTCCACTCGCCCGTCCTTCTGCCGGATGGGTTAGGCCGCGGAAGAATTCTTGAACTTCTGGCGCTGGATGACGAACCCCCACGGGTTGTCGCCTGTCGCCTGCGGACACCTCAGGGCAAACGCATCGTCGCGTGGGAAGACATCTCGCTGACCAAGGTCGGCAAGAGCTCCACTCGCTACACGTTCACATTCACCAAGCTTCGCGATGTCGAACCGCCCCAGGGGGCCATCGACCTCAAGCACGTACTGCTGGACAAGCAGATCCTGGACGTGGATGGCCGCAAAGTGGTGCGCGTGAACGACATCCGCTTGGCCATCGTCTCGGGCGGCACCTTCGTGGTAGCCATGGATGTGGGCATGGCGGGACTCTTGCGCCGCTTGGGCGTAGACTCCCTGGTGCGCAAACTCGTCGAGACCTTTGGAGGGTCGCTTTCTACCACCTACATTCCCTGGTCGCGCATGGAAGCCTTCGTGCCCGATCAGCACGGGCTCAAGCTCACCATCGACACCGCCAACCTCAAGACCCTGCACCCTTCGGATCTGGCAGACTTGGTGGAAGACCTCGACGGCCATAGCCAGGCCATCCTCTTCAAGTCCCTGGACGCCGAGCACGCCGCCGAGGTGCTGGAGGAGATGGAGCCCGAGGCCCAGGCCCAGATCCTCAGGGAACTTCCCTTGGAACTGGCCGCTGACGTCTTGGAGCAGATGCCCTCCGACGAGGTCGCCGACATCCTGGACGAGGTCGGTGAAGACAAGGCCGAAGAGCTGCTGGAGGAGATGGAGAAGACCGCCTCCGACGAGGTGCGCGAGCTCATGGAGTACCCAGACGACGAAGTCGGGTCGCTCATGAGCACCGAATACATCTGCTTTCGGAACGAAGACACCGTGGAGCAGGTCTTCGAGGAGCTGCGCCGTCAGCGTCCCGACCCTGAGACCATCTACTCGCTCTACGTGGTGGATAACCAAGATCACCTGACGGCCCTGGTGCCACTTCCAGCCCTGGCCATATCGTCCCCTGATCAGAAATTGTCGGAGATTGAAGGGGGCAAGCGCATCCACAGCGTGCGCGACACTGACCCCATTCCCGAACTCGTGGAGCTGGTGAGCAAGTACAGCCTGCTCTCGGTGCCGGTGGTCGACAAAGACGACCGCTTGGTGGGCGCCGTGGTGGTGGACGACGTGGTGTACGAGATGCTGAAATCTCCCAGCCGTCGCTGGAGGGCAGGATGAACAAGCGCAAGACTTTCTGGAAGCAGTTCTTGCTGCTCTTGGCCATCATCGGACCGGGAATCGTGACAGGTTCTGTCGACAACGACGTGGGCGGCATCACCACCTACTCGGTGGCCGGCGCCAAGTACGGCCTCAACATGCTCTGGGCGCTTGTTCCCTGCGGCATCGTACTCTTCGTGGTGCAGGAGATGAATGCACGCATGGGCCTCGTGACCCAGAAGGGCCTCGCCGACCTCATCCGCGAAAACGCCGGGGTCAAGATCACCTTCTTCATCTTCGTGGGCCTTTTGGTCGCTGACCTGGCCAACACCACCACGGAATTTGCCGGCGTCGCAGGATCCATGCAGGTCTTCAACATCTCCAAGTACATCTCGGTGCCCATCGCCGGTGCCGCCGTGTGGCTCCTGGTGGTCAAGGGCAACTACAAGATCGCCGAACGCATCTTCCTGGTCTTCTCGGCGTTCCTGTTGTGCTACGTGGTCTCGGCCATCATGGCCAAACCCGACTGGGGACAGGTGGGGCACGCCATGGTCCATCCGCAGATCCAGTTCAAGACCGACTACATCGCCATGGTAATCGGGCTGGTCGGAACCACCATCGCCCCGTGGATGCAGTTCTACATGCAATCGGCAGTGATCGAGAAGGGACTCAAGATTGAGGACTACAAATACACGCTCGTGGACGTAGCCGTCGGTTGCGTACTCACGATCGTCGTGGCCGTCTTCATCATGGTCTCTTGCGCCTCGACGCTCCATCTGAACCATATCAGCATCAACGAGGCCAAGGATGCCGCCATGGCCCTGAAGCCCCTGGCGGGAAACCTCGCCTCGTCGATCTTCGCCTTAGGGCTTTTCATCGCAGCCATCTTCTCGGCGACCATCCTCCCCGTCGCGACCGCTTTCTACGTCTGCGAGGCCTTTGGCTTCGAGGCGGGCATCGACAAGCGCATCGACGAGGCGCCCCAGTTCTACGCCCTCTTTACCGGCATCCTACTCATCGGCATGGGGATCATCCTCATTCCCAATGCTCCGCTCATCCAGATCTCAGTCTGGAGCCAAGTGATCAACGGCATTTTGCTTCCGGTGGTGCTGGTGTGCATGCTGCTCTTGGTCAACAACAAGGAAGTGATGGGAGAACACGTCAACGGGATGGTGAGCAACGTCGTGGGCTGGGGCATGACGGCGATTTTGGGAATTCTCTCGGCGTACCTCGTGATCTCGGCCGTCTTATGACGGGCCTCCTCGTCTTGGCGCTTTCCTGCCTAGCCTCAGGGCCGGCGGGACAGATTCTGTCCAAGATCCCCGAGGCGCCGTTGCACGCCCGCCTGGAGGCGGCAAGCCACGCCTTACTTGGTCGTCCGTACCTGCTTGGCCCCATGGGAGAGGGCGACGCAGCGCTTGGCGACCCGAAGCCCCGAATTCGCCTAGACTCGCTCGATTGCGTCACCTTCATCGAACAGTCCGAGGCGCTGGCGCGCAGCCGCGACGAGGCTTCGTTCCAAAGCGTTCTCGATTCCATCCGCTACCGCAACGGAAACGTCGGGTGGGGCAACCGCAATCACTACATGGAATGCGGATGGCTTTCTTCCAATGCCTCCCGGGTGCGACTTTTGGAGCTGCCCGGAAGCATCCGCGAGACGCGCCTCCTAGAGCTTCACAAGTTCTACGCCTCCCACGGAAGCGAGCGACGGGACTCGTCCCTGACGCTTGCCTACCTGCCACGCGCCAAGGCCATTGCTTGGCTTTCCGATCCCAAAAACGCCCCGCGCATCCGCGGCATCGGCTTCGTCGGCAAGACTCCGCATATTTTCTTGCACCACACTGGGTTTCTGGTGCCCTCTGGAAATGGCGCTCCTCCCCGACTGCGCCACGCCAGCCAGTCGGGAACTGTCCGAGAAGAACCGGCTGCCGCCTATCTGCAGGGGAAAAAGCTCTTCGTCGGCATCGTGGTATGGGAGTATCTGCCGTCTCCGTAAGAATCGCCCCCCTCCCCGAGTCCACAAGTTGCTAAACTCGCAGTCCTGATGTTTATCGAATTCGCCTCGTGGCGCATCAATCCCGAGGACCCTAAATCGCGGGTATCCTTGGCACCCATGCTTTTCGTGGACCGCGAGGAAAATGTGGTCGGCGACAATGAGTCCAGCCGACTACTGGCACAACGCGCTTGGAAGGTAGAGGTTCGCACCGGCCTTTCCATCTACCAGATCGTTCCCGAGTCCTTGCACGCTCCCCTACGCGAGCATCTACGCTTGGCCCTAAATGGACAACTGGTCTCCAGCCTAATGCAGTTGGAGCTCGGTGACGCCTCGCCACTGGTGTTCCGCGCCCTCTATCACCCCCAATTTCGCGGTGACCGCGAAGTGGTGGGAGCAAGCATCAGCCTCTCGCTAGTCGAGACGAAACACTCTGCTCGCAGCGCCACCGAGATCGATCCGCTGCTGCAGGAGATGGTGGACAACTCCTCGGAGATGATCTCCATCCTGGACACTGAAGGCACCGTCTTCTACCAGAACAACTTCACCGAGAGGCTCTTGGGCAATTCGCCTGCCTCGCTTTCGGGACGCCTCTTCACTGATTGCGTGGCTTCCGAGGACTATCCGCGCGTCGCCTCGCTGATCCAGGCCGTGGCGCGTGAACGCGGCGCTGCCATCGACTTCTCCTGCCGCATGCGCCGGCGCGACGGAGCCGTGATCTGGACCGAATCCAAGATCAAGAATCTCCTGGACCAGCCCAGCGTGCACGGGCTTCTGGTCCACACCCGCGACATCACGCGCGAGCGCATCCACGACGAGGAGGCTCGCGAGGCCGACCGCCGTTACCGCTCCATCTTCGAAAACGCCGCTGAAGGGCTCTACCTCTCCACGCCCGACGGGCGGCTTCTCAACGCCAACGCGGCGCTAGCCCGCATCCTGGGCTACGAGACCCCGACAGCGCTCATCGAAGCGATCCGCGACGCCGGACGCGACCTCTACGCCGATCCGCGACGCCGGACGGAATTTGTCCAACAGGTGCTCACCCACGAACGCGTATCGGACTTCGAGTCGCAGATGTGGCGCAAGGACGGGAAGTCCGTGTGGGTGCAGGAGAACGCCCGCGTGCTGCGCCGAGGTGACGGCACCGTGATCGGCTACGAAGGCTCGCTCCAGGACATCTCGCGTCGCAAAGAGGCCGAGGAGCAGCTTCTCCACAACACCCTCTTTGATGCCGCTACCGGTCTTCCCAACCGCCAACTGTTCCTGGACCGCCTGCGCCAGCTGGTGCTACGGCGAGACGAAGGGAAACCCTTCGCCATCCTCTCCATGGCTATGGATCGCTGGCGGAGCCTTTCGGAGAGCCACAGCCCGCGCTTCCTCGACGACCTCTTGGGCATGATCGCCGAGCGCATCGAAGGCATCCAGCGCCCCGGCGACACGGCCTCCCACATCGGCGCCAGCGAATTTGCTCTGCTAGTGGAACACATTGATTCCCAACGCGAAGTCGAAGAGTTCGCAGCCCTCTTGCGCCAGCGGATGACCGAACCAATTCAGGTAGATCAGGAGCGCATCGACCTCTCCTGCTGCGTGGGCATCCACTGCCCCGAGAACGCTGCCGGTCTTGATCCCGAAGAGATCCTGGAAAACGCCCGCGCGGCCTTGGCGAAAGCGCGCAGCCTGGGAGATGACCAACAGGAAGTCTTTGCCGCCGGTTACCGAGACCTGCTAGTGGGCATGCGCAAATTGGAAGCCGACCTGCGGCGCGGCGTCGAGGAAGACCAGTTCGTCCCCTACTTCCAGCCCATCATCTCGCTCTCGACCCTGGAAGTCGCCGGTTTCGAAGCCTTGGTGCGCTGGAATCACCCGCTGCGCGGCCTGGTGGCCCCGGCCGAATTCATCCCCATGGCCGAGGAATCGGGCCTTGTCCATCCCATCGGACTGGCCATGCTCTCGAAGTCCTGCCGCATCTGCCGGGAGTGGGAAGAGGAAAATCCGCAGGCACGGGAGATCTTCCTGAGCGTGAATCTGTCGCTTCGCCAGTTCCGCTACGCTGATCTCGCCGACCAGCTTCTCTCGGTGCTGGAGGAATCGCGCTTTCCTCCCGAGCGTCTGAAGCTTGAGATCACCGAAAGCGCCGTGATGCAGAACCTCGACAAGGCTCTGGAAGTGCTGCAGCGTTTGCGAGGCGTCGGCATTCGCCTGGCGATGGACGATTTCGGGACCGGCTATTCCTCGCTCTCCTATCTCTCCCGCATGCCTTTGGACACGCTGAAGATCGACCGTTCCTTCACCTGCCGCATCGCCCAGCCAGGCCCGGGAGAAGACATCCTGCGCACCATCTCCACCTTGGCCCACGCCCTCTCCATGGACGTGGTGGCCGAAGGCGTAGAAAATCCCCATCAGGTGGAGTTCCTGCGCGGCATCGGTTGCGAGTACGGCCAGGGCTATCTCTTCGCCAAGCCCCTGCCGGCCGACGAGGCGCGCCTACTGCTCGAGTCGTCGTCGCTTCCCGTCAATCTGCACCGCTAGCGCGCAAGCGTGGCGCGAATGCCGCGAAGCAGCTCCACAAGCGCTGGCATCTCAAGGCCCGCGGCCTGCCCACGGCGCAAGGGTTCTGCGAAGATGCAGTCCACCTCCACCGCGCGTCCCTTCTCGAAGTCGACTAAAATGGATGGCTTGTAGGCCCCCATGCTGCGCGTTGCAGACAGATTTTGTCCGGGAAGCGCCGGATCGATGGCGGCCCCGTCGCGCACCGAGGCCTCCATGACCTCGGCCATCAGCGTCTTCACGAAAGCTTCGCGCTCGGGGTTCCCTGCGATCTGGTCGGTGGGAACGGCCCCGTAGTAGAGGGAACCGCCCGAATAGGGAATGTTCCAGATAAGCTTGCCCCACTTCACCGAACGCCCGTTAGGTTGCACTTTGCAGGGGACCCCAGCGGCCTTGAAGTCGGCGGCAATGGCTCGCGCCGTCTCCAACACCTCAGGGGAAGCATCTAAGAAGTAAGGGCCGATGGAAAGGCGCCCCTCGCCGTAGTGGTGGACCACGCCCGGCTCGCCGCGCTCGGAGCAGATGAAGGCGGCACCGGCGATCACGCGGCGGTTCCCAACCAGATCGGCGATGCGCTCCTCGTTGCCCAGGCCGTTCTGGAGGCAGAGCACATAGGTGCCCTCGTGCATCAGCGGCGGAAGCGCCGAAGCCAATGCTTCGCCTTGGGTGGCCTTGAGGGCGACGATCACCACATCCACCTTGGGCATCTCGGAAGCCTCTCGGTAGGCCTTCACGGGAAGCGACAGATCTCCCAGAGGACTCTTCACCTGCAGCCCGTTTGCTTTCACGGCCTCATATTCGCTGTGGTAGAGGAAATGCACCTCGCGGCCGCTGGCCACGAGCTTTGCGCCGTAGAAGCCGCCCACGGCTCCGGCGCCCACGACGGCGTAATTCACGAAGCATCCTCCTGCTCGGCCTGGAAGAGTTCCCCCTGGCGCATCTGAGGGAGCAGCGCCTTGGACTGAACCAGGTCCTCGAACTCGGCCAGACGCGGCAGATCATCGGGCACCTTGCGGATACCGAAGTATTCCAAGAAGTCCTTCGTGGTGCCGTAGGTAAGCGCCCGCCCCGGCTGGTCGCTCCGGCCCGAGATGGTAATCAGCCGCTTCTCCAGCAGCTTCTTGAGGGCCCCGTCGGCCGAGACGCCGCGGATGGCCTCGATCTCGGCCTTGGTGATGGGCTGCTTGTAGGCGATGACAGAAAGCGTCTCGACAGCCGCCTGCGACAGCCTGCGCGCCTGCTGCTCCTTGAAGAGCGGCCGCAGCAGCGGATAGTACTCGGTACGGGTGCGCAACCGGTAGCCGCCGGCAAGCGAGGCCACCGTCAGTGGCGATTCTTGGCTCGCCAATTCTTCGTCTACCGCAACGGCGAGCTTTTCCAGTTGCCGGACCGTCAGATCCGGGTTTCCCAGGATCTCGCGGGCCGCCTTGATCGTGACAAGATCTGTCGAAACAAAGAGCAGCGCCAAGAGCAGCCGCTCGGGCGGCGGACAGAAGCCCGAAGGCTCGGCGATCTCCAGTTCCTCGCCGTCGTCTAGGGCGCCGGCGACCAGTCCCTCGTAGGGATTTTCTGACATTGGCAGCGGCTCCAGTTCGGCCGGTGCGCCCGCATCCAAGGGTGTCTCGATCTCGTCCACGTATCCTCCCTTTCCGTACCGGCTCAAAGATAGGTAGCCATAGGGCCCGAATCACTGTCACAAGCCGCCGCAAGAGCTACACTTTAGCCATGCTGTGCCCATTCTGCGGATATCCGGAGGACAAGGTGGTCGACTCGCGAGCCGCCAAGGAAGGCCGCGCCATCCGTCGCCGCCGCGAATGCCTGGGCTGCGGCAAGCGCTTCACCACCTACGAGTACATCGAGACCATCTCGATGATCATGGTGAAGACCGATGGCCGTCGCGAACCCTTCGAACGCGAGAAGATCCTGCGCGGCGTGATGACCGCCTGCAAGAAGCGCCCCATCGGCATCCGCCAGATGGACGCCCTGGTGGACCGGGTGGAAAGCTTGCTGCATTCGCTGGGGCAGACGGAAGTCTCCAGCCAGCTGGTCGGGGAACTGGTGATGAAAGAGCTGCAGGGCATGGACGAGGTGGCCTATGTGCGCTTCGCCTCGGTTTACCGCCGCTTCAAAGACTCGACGGAGTTTCTGGCCGAGCTGCGCGACCTAGCACAGACCGCCGCCGACCCCATCCCGCCGTCCCATACCTAGGGCATCGGAACTCCGAGACGCTGATGGGCTAAGGCCTGGAAGCGCTCCGCCAAAGCGATAAAGGCGGCCATTCGCTCCTCGTTGGGCAAGATCTGCTGGAAGACTTCCAGCGAGCAGAGGTTGTTGTGGTCGTCAAGAGAGATCAGGAGCTCACGATCGCGTTCATCAAGCGGCTCGACGGCATGGCAAGCCTCAGATAGTTCGCGAAAGGTGTGGTTCTCGGGAAGACATCCGGAATGCGTCACCAGCGCCATGATCAGCTTCTCGAGGGACATGGAAAGCACGTTGAAGACAATTTCTGGCGTAAAGAGCTCAGGGCGATGGCCGCTGGTATGGACGACGCGCAGGTAGTCATCCCCCTCCTTAAGAAAATCACGGCAACCGGATAATTCGGTCTTTTCCTCATCCAGCATCAAATCCATATTGCTCTCCGTCATTGAGTTTGTCGCAACCGATACCAAAGCAATCTGCGCACCATGCCACACCGGATTGAATGTTGATAGGATAGATGTACCGAAATGAGAAATTGTCAGCAGTGGTCGACAAAAAGGGAGCGAAGCCTTTTTGAAAAAACACCTTTCCCTCTTTTCTGGGATTTTCTATAGTATCTCTACAAGACCGGGGGTGATGTCGAGGATACGGTGTTCATGGCAACATGTACAGCCGGGCTCGACGGAACTTTCCAAGAATGCGGAAACGGTTCTCCGTTCGATATTTTCGGAAAGTGCCAAGCTCCTCAAACCTTTCACAAACAGGCCGCTCCTTGCAAGCTCTCGCAGTTTGAAGTGGGCGGAGACCTTGAGCGGTACCGGCGCCTGATGAGCGTTTTTCTCCGCACGAAAGTCTTGAATTCATGCCGCTAAGCGTCCTTCACGGAACATGGCTGCCGGAGCGCCGTCGTTTCTTATGGTGGTCCGAAAGTCCAATGGCCCTCCCTCCCGAGGTGCTGACCTCCCTTCAAGGGCCGCGCGGCGCCAAAGGTGGTCCGGCTTGGTACGACCATATCACGGCCCCCGACCCTGTCTTCAAGGAATTGGAGACCCTGATCAACTCGCGCTTGCGGGAATGGGCTGAGGATCAGAAATTCCTCTCGGCACCGCGTCACGAGAAGCTTTCCTACGAGAGCATCCACTCGATCCTGCTGCTTCCCACCAAGGAAGGCAAGGTGCTGGACAGCTTCTCGGCGAGCCAGAACCAGCATCTGCCCGATCGCCTCTCCCCCTTCACTGTGCCGGGATTAGCCACCATTCCGGTAAGCAGTCTCAAGGCTCTCCTGGCACTCCCGCAGGGCAAACCCATCCGCGGCCAGACTCCAGGCGATGACCTGATCCTCTGGAAGATGGCGGCTCAATTTGTGCGCGACCTGCTGGTACACGGCGAATACCTTCCCGGCGTCCAGGATGGCCACGCCTCCTGGCTTCCCGCCCTGGACTTTCCCGAGCATCACCGTCGCTTCCAGGCCCTGGCCAGCGCCATGCCGGCCGTCTGCCGCGCCGGCGCCGGCCGCAGCGGACGCCTTCCCGATGCCGAAGAGTACCTGCGCGACTTCATCGCCACGCTCTTGGACACTTGCGTCAACTCCTTCAACGAGACTCCCCTAGGCGCCTTGGGCACCTCGAGTCCTTGGGTCACAGCTCTCTACTCCGACCGCCAGGATGGCCGTCAATCTATCTGGAGCGCTAGCACGCCCTTTCAGATGGCTTGGGAGGACTGGGTTCATTCCGTTCGCGGCGAAGCCGCCGGCGGCCAGGCCCGCGCCACGCTGCGCCTAGAGCCTCCAGAAACCGCCGAGGCGCGCCCCGACACCATCATTGAGGGGTGCGGCTGGAAACTTTCCTTCCATCTGCAGAGCCTTCAAGACGAGACATTGTTGGTTCCCGCCCGCGAGGTGTGGGAGACGCGCTCGCGCACCCTGCGCAAGCTCGACCAGCGCTTTGACTCGCCGCAGGAGCGCCTGCTCGCCGACCTAGCCCGGGCCGCTTCCATCTTTCCGGCGCTGCGCCGGGGCCTCGAGGAATCGCGTCCCGAAGGGGTCATGCTCGAACCTTCCGAGGTGCGCGAGCTGGTGGCCGAAAAGGCCCAGGCACTGCGCGAGGCGGGCTTCGGAATCATCCTTCCCGCCTGGGACAAAATGCACGCCCAGACCGGCGGCGGCATCAAGTTGCACATGCACATCAAGCCCAAGGGAAGCGCCCCAACGGTCGGACAGAATCTGTCCTCTGTCGGGATCGGTCTGGACGCCATGTGCGACTTCCAGTGGGAGATCTCGCTGGGCGGAAACGACATCGGCCTGGACGAGTTCCGACGCCTGGTCAAGCTCAAGATCCCGGTGGTCGAGCACCGCGGCCAGTGGGTGGTCTTCGACCCCGAAGCCGCCTCCAAGACGCTCGAGTTCCTGGAGAGTCCGGGTGCCCAAGGACAGGCAAGCCTCGGCAGCCTGATGCGCAACTCGCTGGGCCTGGAGCCCGCCGGCCTTCCCGGGTTGGGCGAAGAGCAAGACGCCAAGCCCGTGGCCATCGTGGGCGAGACCCGCGCCGAGGACTGGCTCAAGGACGTGTTCGAGCGCCTGCAGTCCCAAGGTGTGGCCGGACGCTGCGAGACCGGCAAGTTCTTTGTAGGCAAGCTCCGTCCCTACCAGAACCAGGGCCTGGCGTGGCTGCGCTTCCTGGACGGCTTCGGTCTGGGCGGATGCCTAGCCGACGACATGGGCCTGGGCAAGACGGTCCAGGTGCTGGCGCTCTTGGCCGGCGATATCGAGGCCGCCCGCGCCGGCGAATCGATCGCCCCGACCCTGCTCATCTGCCCCACCTCGGTGATGGGAAACTGGCAGCGCGAAGCGCGCCGCTTCGTGCCCGAACTTCGGGTACGCCTGCGCCACGGCCCCCAGCGGCTGCACGGCGACTCCTTCGTGCGCGATGCCGAGCGCATGCAATTGGTGATCGTCTCTTATGGCCTGGCCGACCGCGACCGCGAGGAGCTGCAGAAGGTGAAGTGGCGCCGCGTCATCCTGGACGAAGCGCAGAACATCAAGAATCCAACCACCAAGCAGCATCAGGCGGTCAAGACCTTCCCGGCCCAGACGCGCTATGCCCTCACCGGCACCCCAGTAGAAAACCGCCTCTCGGAGCTTTGGTCAATTTTTGACTTTCTCATCCCAGGCCACCTTGGTACCTCCCAGTCCTTCTCTAAGCGCTTCGGCAAGCCCATTCAGCAGGAACATGATCCCGAGGCTGCGGAACTGCTCCGCAAGCTCACCGGTCCATTCTTGCTGCGCCGTGTCAAAACCGACCCCAAGGTCGCCGACGACCTGCCCGAGAAGCTCGAGAGCAAGGTCTACTGCAGCCTCACTCGCGAACAGGCCACGCTCTACCAGGCAGTGGTCCAGCAGATGACGCAAAGCCTTGCGGTTCCCAGCGAATCGGGCAAAGGCATGGTGCTCAATACCTTGCTTCGGCTCAAGCAGATCTGCGACCATCCAGCGCTCTACATGGGCGACAAGTCGGAAGCCTCGCTGGGGCGCTCCGGCAAACTCCAGCGCCTCACGGAAATGCTCGAAGAGATCGTCGAGGAAGGCGCCAAGGCACTGGTCTTCACGCAGTTCAAGGAGATGGGCGATATCCTGGTCAAGCACCTGAAATCGCACCTCAAGGTGGAAGTCCCCTTCCTGCACGGCGGCGTGGACCGCGTGGCTCGCGACGCCATGGTCGACCACTTCCAGACCGGAGGCGCCAAAGGACCTCCAGTGCTGGTGCTCTCGCTCAAGGCCGGCGGCACGGGACTCAACCTCACCACCGCCAGCCACGTCTTTCATTTCGACCGCTGGTGGAACCCGGCCGTGGAAGACCAGGCCACCGACCGCGCCTTCCGCATCGGGCAGACCAAGAACGTGCTGGTCCACAAGTTCGTGTGCCAGGGAACCGTGGAAGAGCTGATCGACACCATGATCGCCTCCAAGAAGGACTTGGCCGAGCGCATCGTGGGATCGGGAGAGGACTGGATCGCCGCGCTCTCGGTAGATGAATTGAAGGACGCCTTCTCGCTCCGTGAAGACGCCGTAGACGACGACGATTGACCGTGGAAGAAACGATGGCAGAATCCCAGGAACCCAAGAAGAAACCCGGTCGCCCTCGCAAGAGTGCCGCCGTGCCCGTGACCAATACCGAAGAGCAGCAGCCGGTTGTGCCTGCCGTTCCTGCGGCCAAGACACCGGTACACCGCAAGCCAAAGCCCAAGGTGCACGTCAAGGAAGAAGCTATCCCAGAAGTGGAAGTCCTTCTCGAAGCCGAACCCAAAAAAGCACCGGTTCGCCATCGTCGCCCCAAGAAGGAAGCGTCTGAGGCGTCCGTTGCCGCTGAGATTCCAGCGGAACCGGCAGCAACAGCACTCCCGCCTTTGGAGCTGTTCCAACCCGAGGCGCAACCGGAACCGCTTCCCAAAGCGCCCGCCGAAATTCCGCCCACCGCTCAGGATCAGCAACTGACGCCACCGCAACGTCGCTCCTCGCGCAAGCGCAAACGCAGACCTGCCGCTCCCGAACCTGCGCCCACCGAGATCAAGGTGGCTACTGGTGCAGATGCTTTCGACGACGACTCTGCTGTCGATATGGATTTGGAAGATTCCGTTGACTCTTCTGCCGAAGAAAGTGGCGAGGGCATATCGAACCCCTCCGCAGCTCCAGAATCGCGCGGACGCCGTCGCCGTGGTAGAGCTGGAAATGGACGCCGCAGCGAAGTCAGTGATACCGCCAGCAACTGGTGCTCCCGCAGATGGCTGGAACAGTTGGAAAAGTACAGCCACGGTCACGATGCTCGCCAGCGTTGGATGCGCGGCAAAGTCTATGCCCGGCGCGGTCAGGTGCTTGAAATCGAGGTCGGCCCCAACGGCCTTTTAGCCAAGGTCCAGGGCAGTCGTCCTAAGCCCTACCAGGTCCGCATGGAGCTCAACAAGCTACGTCGCGAAGCTTGGGGACGTGTACTGATTGCGGTGGCCGGAAAGGCCCAGTACACGGCGCGACTTCTGGCCGGCGAATTGCCTCCAGAAATCGAATCGGTCTTCTCAAGTGCTGGAGCTCGACTTTTCCCGGCCGGTGAAAGTGACTTTCGCACCAAGTGCTCCTGCCCCGACCCCCTCTCGCCCTGCAAGCATGTGGCGGCCGTCTACCACGCCATGGCTGCGGCTTTGGAGCAGGATCCCTTCCTGCTCTTCTCGCTACGCGGCAAGTCCAAGGCGCAGTTTCTCCAAGACCTGCGCGACATGCGCTTCCGAGCCCAGAAGGGCTCCAAGCAACCCGATTACACCCAGGAAGAGATCTCCCAGATTGCCAATTTCTGGCGCATGGGCCGGCTCAACGAGGCAGCCTTTGTTCGGGATACTTATGAGCCAGGAGATCCTGCTCGCCTCTTACACACTCTGGGAGACCCTCCCATCGCAGTGGTGCGCGCCGGCATGGCCATGCCCGTCTTCGAGTCGACTTACCGCCAAGTCTCTGAGGCGGTGCAACGCCTCCCCAAGGACAACTGAGCTTGCGAGGGGCCTTGACAAATTGAGGCAGTGAGCCCATATTTTGAGACATACGACTGGGGTATCGTCCAATGGCAGGACTTCGGTTTCTGGTTCCGACTATCGAGGTTCGAATCCTTGTACCCCAACTGAAGCTCCCATCGGCAACCGCCGGTGGGAGCTTTTCTTTTGGCCTTTTTGCCTGCAAACCCAATGCTGATGCGGGTTTGGGTGTGATGGAAGGTGTCCCAGCTTATCCAGGGATGCCGCGTCCGGATGCTAGGGTGTCAGATCTTGCCGATCTTGTTCGCGATTTCCTTGGCCTGGGAAAGGGGGATTCGTGCTTGAATGGCCCAATTGTCCCATTGGGCGATTGCCGCGCAGACCTCGTCGAGGATTCCTTTCGCCCCCTGGATTGAATATCGTTCAGCGTCAGCCAAAAGGTCTTTGCGGGTTATCTCACCACTCTTTCCATTCACGGAAAGGAAATGCTGGTAGTTCCATTTCCCATTGGGGCTGTATGCGAATGTCAGATCGTAAGCGGGAGCCAGCTCCCAGTTTCCTTCTTCCTTAAGTAGGAATGAGGTGTTTTTGGTGTGGTCATCCATATTGCAGGCAGCCACATTGAATACCATCCGGCGAAAGGCCTCTTGAAGGCTTTCTTCGGGAAGTCCGAGCTTTTGGATCACATCGAACAGCTGCGTGTAGGAATAGGCACCCATCTGAGCCAGGTCCATGTGATCCATGGCGCATAGGGTTTGGACGTGATGCCGGATGCCTTGTGGCCCTCGATCGAATCGCTTGGTCATGAAATGGGCTCGCCCGCCTTCGCGATGAAGCCTGCATTCGGACATCCGGATGCCAGCGGACTGGGCCATGAGGTAGTAGGCGTATTCGATGCAGCCTTCGTTGCGAGCTTCTTCCATCGGACCGTTTTCGATCCCGTCGAACTTCAGGAGCCAGTGCTCATAGCCTTTGGGTGCATCGAATTGGCCTGGGATGAACTTTTCGGTCGTGGGGTTCCAGCACACGACAGCCTTGGGTCTTGCGCCACCTGCCGAGATGCCCACGGCGATGATGTGCTGCAGGCCGTTGCTGTCGTCCAGCTCGCCACCCACAGCTCTGCGGGCTTCTTCGACCAGCTCCTTGAGCTCGATGGCTGTGGCACTTTTGCGTTCTCTGAGAGCAGGCTGAAAGGTCAGGGCTCCCATTGCACGCGAGCCAATGTAGGCTAGCCGGTCCAGCGGGGTGATCTCGCTTTTTAGGATACCGTAATCGGCAAGCGACCTCTCGATCAAGGCGTTTCCGAATCGGTCTGGCAGGCTGTCGCTGATCAGGGCAGGAAGGCGCCGGAACGTGCTTTCGCTGAGGTTTGGGAAGATGAAGCTCCTCTCCACGCCGGTCGGCATGTGGAGTGGGGACGGCTCAATTCCAAGCCGGCGGAATGCCTCGTCGTAACGGAAGGCGTAGAAGCCGGAGTTCGGATCCCGAGCCATGCGCCCGACCAAGTGCCCCCACATATGGACATTGATGATGGAGGCGTGCTTGAATTCCCTACGCGCCACGGACGACCTTCTTCCTGGCTCTTTGCCTTGGCTTATCCTCGACCATGAGCAGTGGGTTGATAGCGGGGATAATAGCCAGGGTGTCGAACCAGTCTTCAAGCTGGAGGGCTTTGACGATCCGGATGAAGGTTTCGAGGGAGGATGCCGCTCCGCCTTCAAGTCTTTGGAGGGATCGAACATTGACACCCGCCTTGGAGGCAACAACCTCCTGGGAGAGGTTGCTGTCCAGCCGGTAGGACCGGATCCGGTTCCCGATGCTTGCTTGGATCTGCTCGACGGTTCGGTGTGGCACACTTCCTCCGTTAGATAACGTGACAAATATATCGAGTTAAATGCATTTGTACAATATATAACGTCATATTTGTCATGTTATAGAAGTTTTATCGCCAGTGACCAGAAGACCCGGCTCGCCCAGGGATGTCGCGTTCCGCTTAAAAAGTGGATAAACCTGAAATCCATGCAACCCCAATAGGTAGCGCCATTGTGCGAGCCGCATTACTTCAAGTCCTGCTCAACCCTAGCAGAATGCGCCTTGGCTTCAGTCAAGCATCCAAGGAGAGAGGCTTCCCCCTGTTCACCATCTTTTAGACACCTTATCTTGAAAGTGCACAGCGCAGATGTACGGTCTTGATTTAGCGCCCCCCCCAGTTGGAATCAGGGATGAGCATAGAAAAGCACTGCGCATTTCTAGCGTTGCAGCTCCTCGTGAGAGTTGCAATACTGAACTTCAGTCGGCGACATCGGAGGAGATGAATGCCCAGGCACTGAAGCTTCGCGACTTCATTCGCTACTTCAAGACCGGTGAAATCGACTCCGAAATCCAGAAATCCGTCAACAAGCGAGCGGTTAACACTCCGAGGCCCAAGCCGAAGGCAAGCGGCAGACAGACACGGCCAAGTGCCTAGCACCTCGATTTCGTTGCCTGCGTTTTTTTGCATGGACACCGATGAAGCACCAGGAAAACCCACGGATCGGCGATCAGATGGTTCGTCGGCATTTTCCAGTTCGACAAATGGCGGAGAAGCTCAGCTCCATTGTAGGCGTTTTTGAGCTAGATTTGCGTGTCTATGCGACGCACACACACCTGTGGGGAGCTGCGTGCTTCCCACGTCGGACAGACCGTTACCCTCTCCGGATGGGTCCAGAACTACCGCGATCACGGCGGCATCCTCTTCATTGATCTTCGCGACCGCGAAGGCCTGACCCAGATCGTCTTCGATCCCGATATCTGCGGAGTCGATACGGCCGCCTTGGCCGACAAGTTCCGCCACGAATGGGTGGTGGAAGCCTCAGGCGACGTGCGAGTGCGCGGCGGCGGCGCCAACCCCAAGCTTCCCACCGGCGAGATCGAGGTCTTCATCAAGACCGCGACCGTACTCAACAAGTCCGAGACACCTCCCTTCGAGATCTCTGAGCACGTCAAGGTCAATGACGAACTGCGCCTGCAGTACCGCTATCTGGACCTGCGCCGTACGAGCGTGCAGAAGCAGATCATCGCTCGCCACCGAGTGACCAAATCGGTGCGCGATTACTTCGACGAAAAGGGCTTCCTCGACATCGAGACCCCCATCCTAGGCAAGTCCACCCCTGAAGGCGCCCGCGATTACTTGGTTCCGAGCCGCATCTATCCGGGCGAATACTACGCCCTGCCGCAGTCCCCGCAGCTCTTCAAGCAGCTTCTGATGGTGGCTGGCTACGACCGCTACATGCAGATCGCCAAGTGTTTCCGCGACGAGGATCTGCGCGCTGACCGCCAGCCCGAATTCACCCAGATCGACGTCGAGATGTCCTTCATCGGCATGGATGACATCATGGATGTGGCTGAAGGCTGCGTGCGCCGCGTCTGGAAGGATGTGCGCGACATTGAGCTTCCCACCAACATCCGCCGCATGGAATTCTCGGAAGCCATGCTCCGCTACGGCTCCGACAAGCCCGACCTGCGCTACGGCCTGGAGATCGTGGACATCACCGAATGGGCTAAGACCTGCGGCTTCGTGGTGTTCCAAAACCCCGCCACCTCGGGCGGCGTAGTGCGGGCCATCAACGCCAAGAACTCCTGTGACAAGATCACCCGCAACGACCTCGACAAGCTCACCGATTTCGCCAGGAAGCTCGGCGCCAAGGGCTTGGCGTGGATCAAGGTCCAGAAGGGCGAGTGGAACGGCCCGGCAGCCAAGAACATCGCTCCCGAGATTCGCGCGGAACTCGCCAAGCTCCTCTCGGTGGAAGACGGCGACGTGCTCTTCTTCGGAGCCGACAAGAAGAAGAACGTGGAATCGGTGCTCGGCGCCCTGCGCGTCAAGCTCGGCACCGAGACCTTGAAGCTCACGCACCCAGGTCAGTGGGAATGCCTGTGGGTCCACTCGGCACCCATGTTCGAGTGGGATGACGAGACGGCCCGCTACTACGCGGTCCACCACCCCTTCACCATGCCCTACGCCGAGGAAGTCGACAAGATCGAGTCCGACCCGGGCAATGTGCGCACCCAGAGCTACGACTTCGTGCTCAATGGCGTGGAGATGGGCGGCGGTTCCATCCGCATCCACTCCCCCGAAGTGCAGGCGCGCGTCCTGAAGGCCCTGAACATGAGCGACGAGGAAGCCCGCGCCAAGTTTGGCTTCTTGTTGGACGCTTTGAAGTTCGGCGCCCCGCCGCACGGAGGCCTTGCCTTCGGCCTCGATCGCATGGTCATGCTGCTTTTGGAGATCGACACCATCCGCGACATCATCGCCTTCCCCAAGACCGCTTCGGCTTCGGACCTGATGACGGATGCTCCCTCCACAGTGGCCCCGGAGCAGTTGCAGGAGCTCTTCATCAAGAACGTGCTGCCTCCCAAGGTCCAGCCTGCAGTCTGATCTTTGCGGATTCGCACTTTGCTCTTTGCGTCAGAAAATGACACAATCGTAGTTCGTGCGCCAGGAATCTTACTACTGCAAGCATTGCGGGAAACCGATCCCGCCCGAAGGGGTCTACTGCAAGCATTGCGGACTTCCTTTGGGCTCGTCGTTCCGTGACGAGACGGGCGAACGCCGCCGCGGACGGGACGCTCGACTGCTGTCGGGACCAGGCCGCTATCAGGTAGAAGAAGAGCTCAGCCGCACCGACCGCATGATCGTGCAGAAAGCGCGCGATTTGCGTCTCGGGCGGCAGGTGCTCATCCGGCGCGGTGGCAAGGAGTTGCTCGCCAGTCCCGACGGACTTTCGGTGTTCCTGCGCAACCTGCGCTTAGGTGCCCGTTTGCGCCATCCTGGCATCGCAGCTCTCTTTGAGGAGGGTTCCGACAAGTACGGTCCCTTCTCCATTGGCGAATTCATCGAAGGCGAGACGCTGGATGCTCGCCTGCATCGCGGTCGACGCTTGGGACTGCGCGCCTGTCTGCACATCGGCGTGGAGCTTTCGGATGCCCTGCAATACGCGCACGAACAGGGAGTGGTGCATGGCAGCCTCACGCCTCGCCGCATTCTTTTGGAAGCCAGCACGGGTCGCGCCCGCATCCTTTCCTTTGGTCGCGTGGAACTTCCAGAACTTCCCAGCCACGGCACCGATTATGACGCTCCCGATCTTCCCATCCTGAGCCCGCGCCCCGTCGACGACGTCTATTCCGTGGGCATGGTGCTGCGCGCCGGCTTGCTCGGCTCTCCGGGCGGACTTGATGACGCGGCCATTCCGCTTTCGTTGCGGGAGACGCTCGCTCGCTGTCTGAATCCCGACGGCGCCAAGCGCTGGCGCAGCATGGCCGACCTGCGCGATGCCCTTTCCTCGGTGGGCGGACGCCGACTGAAGGCGCGCGATGGCCGCTGCCCAGAATGTGGGGCGCTAGACTTTTCTGATAACCCCTTTTGCGGACAGTGCGGCTGCGATCTGCAGGACATGTTCCGCACCTGCGACGTATGCGGCAATCGGCAGCACCAGCGGCACGCCATCTGCGGCACCTGTGGATCCAACCTCGACCAACAGGGGAAGCTCGCGCTGGAGCAGTGCTTCCTGGCGCTTCTGGCTGGCGCCTGGGACTCGGTGGCCCGCGAACTGGAGCGCATGCGCAAGCTCGGCGCCGAGTTCGAACCCATGGATGCCGAGCACGGTGCCGGGGTGTTGGTGCAGGTTTCGCGCACCTTGGAGCAGGACTGGAAAGAAGCCCGCTGGGAACCGTTGCAGGTGGCTTTGCCCTTGGTCGCTGAGGCTTCGCGCACTTTAGGATTGCCGCTTCCGGAGGCGCTGCGCTCCATCTCTGAAAATTTGGGCATCTGCACCCGTCGCGTCGCCGAAGCCGAAGACTCGCTGCGCGAAAAGAAGCTCTCGGAAGCGTGGAAGTCCTTGCGCGACTGCGCCCGTCGCGCTCCCAAGCTTCCCGAACGGGTCGCCCAGCTGAACGAATGGAACGACGCCATGATCCAGTGGGTCTCGGAGCGCCTGGATGACGCCCAGAGGTCCGTCGAAGAGGGACGCTTCGCCGATGCCCAAGCGCAACTCGACGCCGCCATGGAACACTTGCACCGGGAAGATCCGCTGGCCCTGCATGCCCTGCGCGTGCTGGCTTCGCCCTCCTCCCACGGAGCTTCGCGATGAAGATGGTCTGCCCCTACTGCCAGCGCCGCATCGACGGCGATTCCACCTTTTGCATGTTCTGCGGCGAAAAGATCGCCGGCAGCCTCCAGGTGTTGGCCGGCGCCATGCCCCAGACATCGGAGCTGCCACCCGTCCCCCCGCGTCCGCGCAACGCCGAGCGTTACAAGGACATGGTAGTGGTCGGAAAAGGCGGCATGGGCGAAGTCTACTCGGCCCGCGACACCCGACTCAACCGCAAGGTGGCCATCAAGCGCATCCTCCCGAAGTACATGCGCAGCACCACGGTGTTCCATCGCTTCCTGCGCGAAGCGCGTTCCATCGCCCAGCTTTCGCACTACAACATTGCCCAGCTCTACGAATTGGAGCAGGACGACAACGGTCTCTACATCGTGATGGAGTACGTGGAAGGAAGCTCCGTACTGGAGCGTCTGCGCACCCGCGGCGCCTGGAGCACCACTGAAACCATTTCGGTGCTGGTGCAGATGTGCGAAGCGCTGGAACTGGCCCACAGCCGCGGCATCATCCACCGCGACGTGAAGCCGGCCAATATCTTGCTCACCTTAGGGGGCGTTCCCAAGCTGGTAGATTTCGGCTTGGCGCATGAGCCCGAAAGTGACAGCACCGCCGTAGGTTCGGTGCTCGGCACAGTGGATTTCATGGCTCCCGAGCAGCGCGTCTCAGCCACCCATGTGGATGGCCGCGCCGACGTCTTTGGACTGGCCGCCACCGCTTACCAAATGCTCACCGGCGAGCGGCCTCGCCATATCTATCCCGACAAGATTCCGGTGGAACTCCGCAGCCTTTTACTTTCGGCCCTGGAGGAGCACCCTGACAAGCGCCTGCCCTCCATGACCGAATTCAAGCGCCGTCTGCAGCTCACTGATCCGAGCGAGAACGTGCCCCAAGGCCAGACCATTTGCCCGCACTGCGGCAAGACCAATCCGCCGACCTTCCATTTCTGCGGCAGCTGCGGCACCCGCCTCGTGGCGTCGACCATGACTCCCCCGCCTCTGGGCCAGGAGCAGATCAGCCTAACCGGCGAGGACTGAGCCTAGACCGCCAGGAAGTTCGCCAGGATCTTCTTGCCATGGGTGGTGCGGATCGACTCGGGATGGAACTGTACTCCGAACAGCGGGCGTTCCTTGTGCTCCAGCCCCATCACTAGGCCGTCTTCGGTCCAGGCGGTGATCTTGAGGCTTGCGGGAAAGCTGTCGCGTCGTACGATCAAGCTGTGATAGCGGGTTGCCTCAAAGGGATCGGGAAGTCCGGCGAAGAGGCGCGAGCCGTCGTGATGGATTTCCGAGACCTTGCCGTGCATAGGAACCGGCGCCCGCTCGACGATCCCGCCCATGGCTTGCCCGATCGACTGGTGTCCGAGGCACACGCCCAGAAGCGGCACCGAAGCCGGACACGCAGCGATCAAGGCAAGCGAAATGCCCGCCTCAGAAGGCGTGCAAGGGCCCGGGCTCACCACTAGGTGGGAAGGATGCCACGAAAGCACTTCTTCCACGGTGGCAGCGTCGTTGCGCACCACGCGAATCTCCTCACGACCTGCCAGCAGTTCGCCGAGGTATTGCACCAGGTTGTAGGTGAAGCTGTCGTAGTTGTCAATGAGCGCGATCATGGCCGTTCTCCGGCGATAGAGGCGTCGATGGCCCCGAGATCGCCCTGGGCGCGGTGAGCGGCCCGAATGGCCTGGATCACGGCGCTTGCCTTGTGGAGGGTTTCGCGATATTCCATCTCGGGGACCGAGTCGTAGACGATGCCGGCTCCGGCCTGTACGTAGGCCTTGCCGGCCTGCACCACCACGGTGCGAATGACGATGCAGCTTTCCAGGTTGCCGCGCAGGTCCAGGTAGCACACCGCTCCGCCGTAGAGGCCTCGTCGCGTGGGCTCTAGTTCGTCGATGATCTGCATGGCGCGGATCTTCGGAGACCCCGAAAGGGTTCCGGCCGGGAAGCAGGACATCAGCACGTCCAAGGCGTCGCGCTCCGGAGCGAGGGTGCCGCTCACCGAGCTCACGATGTGCATCACATGGCTGTAGCGCTCAATGACGAAGAGATCTTCGGGGTGGACGGAACCGTATTCGCACACGCGACCGACGTCGTTGCGGCCAAGGTCGATGAGCATCAGATGTTCGGCCAGCTCCTTGGGGTCGGCCAAGAGCTCCTTCTCCAGGGCCAAATCTTCCTCTGGAGTGCGACCGCGCGGGCGGGTGCCGGCAATAGGGCGCGAGGTCACCTTGCCATCCTGCACTTCCACCAGCATCTCAGGACTGGAGCCGGCCACTTCCACGGCGCCAAACTTGAGATAGAACATGTACGGCGACGGATTGATGCCCCGCAGCATGCGGTAGATGTCCAGGGCAGTGCAACCGGGGTCCACAGTCAATCGCTGCGAGAGCACGATCTGGAAGGCGTCTCCTGCGCGGATGTACTCCTTGCAGCGCTCCACCGCGGCCTCGTAGCCTTCCTTGGTGAAGTTCGAGACGAGCTCCCCCGGCTCACGCGCCACGTCCAAACTGCTCTTCTTGAGAGGCTGATCGAGCCGCTCTTCCAAAGCCGTGATGCGGTCCATGGCGGCTTCCAGGGCAGCTTCCGCCGAGCAGCCTTCCAGCATGGCGAAGGACCAGACCAGCATGCGATGACGGCGCTTGTCAAAGATCACGCCAGCGCGGTAAAAGCCGTAGTGCAGGTCATCCAGTTCGACATCCGGTGTGCCGGTATCGGGGATATTTTCCACCAAGCGGATGGCGTCATAACTGGTGAAACCCACCGCGCCGGCGAGGGCCGGAATGCCTTCGACGACGGCCGGAGAAAGCTTGGAGAGAATCCCGCGCAGCGCCCCGATCGGGTCATTTTCTCCAGAGGCCGCGCTGCTGCCAGTGGTCTCCCAGTGTTGCCCTCGGGAGCGGAACACCAGCCACGGATCGCGGCCCAGAAACGACCAGCGCGCCGTACGCTCGCCGCCGGCCACCGATTCCAACAGGAATGCGTGATCGGGTTCGTCGCCCTCGATCAGCTTGAGATAGGCGGAGACTGGCGTTTCGGTGTCGGCCAACCGCTCTTTCCACACCGGCACCAGATTGTGCCCTTGGGCCGCCAGGGCCCGCAATTGCGCCGGGGTCGGAATCATGCCCGTCCCCGCAGATTCGTCGAATCCATGGATCCTCCCGCTTTCTGAACGGTTTGGAAGGTAGCAAACCGCAAAAGCACGCACGGTAGTGCGATGGACTTGCTAATTTTGGCGACTCGTCGCGCAAGGATCGCGGCTCAGGGCCCTTAGCTCAGTTGGTTAGAGCACGCGACTCATAATCGCTTGGTCCCCGGTTCAAGCCCGGGAGGGCCCATTTCGGACGTCGGATTAGCAGAAATGGTAGATTCCTGGTCTCGGCTCACAAACGCGGGGAATTGCATGTTCGATCGACTGTTTGGCAAGAAGACGGATCCCGTATCGCCCTCGGCAGCCCTGCCATCGCCGCTAGGACTTCGCTTGGGCGGCGCCGTGCGGCTCGATCCGGTACTTTCGCGTTCGCTTGAGGATGGACGCCTGCTGGAACTTCCCAAGCCCGGCACTCCGCTGATGATCATCGCCCAGGGACTCGTGGATCTCGGCGAAGGCGTGAAGCTCCATCGTTTCTATCTGGACGACGACTGGTGGCTTCAAATCAAGGCCACGGGAGGACTCTCGCAGGATGGCGAAGAAGGCATCGACGAGGTCGAACTCTTTGGCTTTGGCGACGTGCTCTCGCCCTCCACCCAGGCCGAGTTCGACGAGATCGCCAAGAACATCGGGCGTCCCGAGTACCGCTACGCTGATACTGACTTCAAGCGCCTGTGGGGAACCGGAAGCGGCCAGGTGGCCACTTCTGACTACCGCGAAAGCGTCCACACCAAGGGGGGCGAAAGCTATCAGACGCACCACCAAGACATGCTCCACGCCCGCGAGATTCCAAATGCTTCGCGCGGCGAACTGCTCCTCGTTTCGGTAGAAACCGACGCAGAGGATTCCGTCTCGGTGGTCCACTCGGTGGGCATGCTACTCCACCGCTCCGACCTGGAGATCACCTGAATTTCTGACAGAATTTGTCATCATAGGAGACATCTTGAACATCGCCCAGATTCTCGTTCCGTTGCCCAGCTTCCTGGCTTACCTGGCCACCGCCCTGGCACTCTTGGCGCTTTACTGCGCCCTCTACACGGCGGTGACGCCACAAGCCGAATGGAGGCTTCTGCGCGAGGGCAACATCTCGGCAGCCTTGGCTTTTGGCGGAAGCCTCCTCGGCTTCGTGTTGCCGCTGGCCTCGGCCATCGCTCATTCGGTATCGCTCCTGGATTGTGTGCTCTGGGGCCTGGTGGCACTGGTGGTGCAGCTCGCCGCCTTCTTCGCGGCCCGCGCCATGCTTCCGGGACTACCCCGGCGCATCGAGGAGGATAGCCGCGGTCCGGCCACCTTCGCAGCCATCTTCTTCTTGGCGATCGGCGTGCTCAACGCCGCTTGCCTGACGTGGTGAAGCGATGAAACGAAGCCGTAAACTAAAGCTCGGATTGCTGGGGGCCGCACCCATTCTCCTTTCCGCCTGCGGAGGGGACGAGCCGCGCTCCTACACAAACCTTCAGGATTGTCTCAAGGACCAGCACCAAAATACCGGCCTCTGCCAGGCGGCCTACGATCGCGCCCGCGCCACTCACCTGCAAGGGGCCGAGCGCTTCCCGAATCGGGCCCTGTGCGAGTCCCAGTCCCAGATGCCCTGCGATCCGCTGGGGGCAGGAGCCGACTCTTCCGTCTACATTCCTCGTCTGGCGGGCTTCCAGGTGGAGCCCCAATACCGGCGCGAGTCTTCGGGCTCATGGTGGCAGTACGCGGCCGCCTACGCAGCCGGGTCCATCCTAGGAGGCCGAGGCGGCGGCTGGCAGCAGCGCCCCATCTACCGCGACTACGGAAACCAAGGCTGGAGCAGCGGCGACAACCGCTCGTCCCGTCCTGACAATTCCTGGTCATCAGGCGGCGGTGACGGCGGCAAGATTTCCACCGCCACGCTCTCGCGCGGCGGTTTTGGCGGAGCCGCTGCGGCGCGCTCCAGCTGGGGAGGATGAGGCGGGTCTCCTGCGCTCCCCGTCACGACTGGCGGGAAACGGCCGAGCGCTCGGGGTTTCTCTTCCACACTATCGACGGCGCCCCCTACTGGGATGAGAGCGCCTACTACGCCTTCACACTTTCCGAGATAGAGAACGGCATCGAGGAGCCCACCCAGGAGCTCCACGGCATGGCCTTGGATCTGGTGGCGAAGGTGGTTGAAAGCGAAGAACTGCTAGAGCGACTGGCGATCCCGCAAGAGCAGTGGGAGCTGGTGCGCGACTCCTGGCGCCGGCACGATCCGCACCTCTACGGACGGATGGACCTCTGCTACGACGGAGATGGTCCGGCCAAGCTCTACGAGCTCAACTACGACACCCCCACCTCGCTTTACGAGTCGGCCTACTTCCAGTGGCTGTGGCTGGAGGAGATGGTCGGGCGCCGCGAACTGCCGCCCCAGACCGACCAGTACAACCACATTCAGGAAGACCTGATCGACGTCTTTACCCACCTGCGCAAGGCATGGGGGTGGGAGGCTACGGAAAAATCAGCGGCCTTTGTGTTCGCGGCGGTAGCTCAGAGCGCCGAGGACAGTGGTACCGTGGAATACCTGCGCGACCTGGCGGAGCAGGCGGGCTTTCGCACCAAGCATCTCGCCATTGAGGAGATCGGCATTGATGCCGCAGGACGCTTCAGCGACCTCGAGGACGAGGTGATCCAGGCGCTATTCAAGCTCTACCCGTGGGAAGATCTTTTCTCCGAAGAATACGGACAGTTTCTGTCAAGTTGCGGAGCGCGTCTCTTCGAGCCTCCCTGGAAGGCGATCCTTTCCAATAAAGGAATCCTGCCGCTCTTGTGGGAAACCCACCCCAACCACCCCAACCTGCTGCCGGCCGTCTTCGCAGACTCCCCCGCCTCGGTGCCTGCAGGATGGGTGCGAAAGCCTTTCTTTTCGCGCGAAGGGGCCAACATCCTGGCCGTCTCGCCTCTAGGGACCCGGACGGAAGTGCCCGGCCCCTACGGCGGGCCGGCCATCCTGCAGCAATATTGCCCGCCACCGCGCTTTGGAGACGGCTACGCGCTGGTGGGAAGCTGGATGATCGGCGATCGACCTTCGGGCCTCGGCATGCGAGAAGACGACACGGCGGTGACGCGCGACACCTCGCGATTCGTGCCCCATGTGATCCTGGCTTAGTCGGACAATTTCTGGGCAATTTCCCAGAAGACGTCCTTGAGCGCCGCAAAGGCGTCCACCACGTCTGGGTCGAAGTGTTTGCCGCGTCCTTCCAGGATGATGGCCTCGGCCTTCTCGCGCGGGAACGGCTCCTTGTAGACGCGCTTGGAAATGAGGGCGTCGTAGACGTCGGCTAACGCCATCAGGCGTGCCGGGATCGGAATCTGGTCTCCAGATAGGCCTTCGGGATATCCCGACCCATCCCATTTCTCGTGGTGACCACCAGCAATGTCCTTGGCGATGCCCAGGTAGGACATCTCGGCCCCCAAGAGCGCTTCGGCCTTCACTAGGGCGTCGCGACCGATGGCGGCATGGGTCTTCATGACCTCGAACTCCTCAGGAGTAAGCTTTCCCGGCTTCAGCAGGATGCTGTCGGCGATTCCGACCTTGCCGATGTCGTGCAGCGGTGCCGAGCGCACCAAGGTCGCTACCGTCTTGTTGTCCAAGAAGGCCGCGAACTTGGGATGCTCGCGAAGCTTTACGGCCAGCTCCCGTACGTATCTGGCGGTGCGGCGGATGTGGTTTCCCGTCTCGTTGTCGCGCGTCTCGGCAAGAGTCGCCAAAGCTAGCATACTCGCTTCCTGAGTGGCTTCCAGCTCCCGCGTGCGCTCGTGGACCTCATTTTCCAGCCAATCATTGGCTTCCCGCAGACGTTCCTTGGCAAGCTTCAGGGTAACATGAGTGCGTACCCGAGAAAGCAGGATGGATGGGCTGAGAGGCTTGGTGATGTAGTCCACGGCCCCCACCGAAAAGCCCTGCTTCTCGTCCTCCACATCGCTCTTGGCGGTGAGGAAGATGACAGGAATCTCGGCAAGAAGAGGATCTTCCTTCATGCGCCGACAGGTCTCATAGCCGTCCACCACCGGCATCATCACATCCAAGAGGACGAGATCTGGTGGCGCGGTACGGGCGATGGAAAGTGCTCGTTCTCCGGATGTGGCAATCTTGACGCGATAGCGCTCGCGCAGCAGCGCATTCAGGAGCGATAGATTCTCGGGCGTGTCGTCCACCACGAGGATCGTGGCGTCGCGGCCTTCGGATAGTTCATCCATGACTTTCGTCCTCTCCCGTGTCGGGTTCCGAATCCCCGTGTCCTTGCATAGCATGTTCGATGCCGTCCAGGATTTCCAACGCATCCTCGAAGGCAAATTGGTGGAGGCGTCGCTCCAAGCGATCGGTGACGGTGTATCCGGAATAGGTTCTCAGATCCTCTCGCACCGCTTCGAAATATTCCAGGGCTTGTCCTTCGTTCTCTTCGAGGCTGGCGCGCAGGATCTTTAGGCGTTCAACAAGCCCTGCTGGAGCTCCAGCCCGAACACTGGCGTTGCAGAAAGTCCAGGAGGGGCGTTTCCAGGCCCATTCCGAAAGCCGTGCGAACAGTCGTTCCGGCTCAATAGGAAGCCCCACGAACTCATCCATGCCAGCCTGTTGGAAGCGTCCACAAATTTCAGGGGTGGCATTTTCTGCAAGCACCAGAACGGGAACGCCGACCCCAAGTGCCCGAATCTTTCGAATGATTTCGGTACCGTCGGAATCCGGCAGAGTTGCATTCGACAGCACCATATCGCAATCGTGAGATTCCAGCCAGGACAGAGCCTGTTCACCGCTTTCCACTGCGGTGACGCGGACGCCCTGGCTCTCCAGGAGTTCACCGATGACCATGCGATTGCTCTTGCTGGGCTCCATCAGGAGAAATTCGAGTCCCAACAGCCCGAAGTTCTTCTTTTCCCTTTCGGTGACCGCTTGGCCTTCAAACAAGCGCATCAGCAGCGTTTCAAGCGACGCGGGAGAGACTGGCTTGTCCAGCAAGCCGTCCAAAGGAATCGAAACCTGGGCCTTTTCCACTTCCTCGTCGAGCGAGGTGACCATCACCAAAAAGGGCGGCTTGGAGAGTCCCGCACGTCGCAGTTCACGGGCGATGTCGAAGCCGTTTTCGTCCGGCATAAAGCGATCCAGAAGCACCAAGGAGAAAGGATCACCGGCGACTTCCGCGCTGCGGACGGCTTCCAAGACGGCACGCCCTTGGCTGACCAAGACGGCGCTCACCCCCAAGGACTCCAGGTAGGCTCCCAGAACTTCTCGGACCAAGTCGTTGTCATCCACCACCAGAGCGCTACGGCGGGCGATGAGCGAGGGCCGCACGTCGAAGTCGGACATCTCCACGGGAAGCCCCAGCTTCACGGTGAACCAGAAGCTGCTCCCCTTTCCGGGAACGCTTTCGACGCCGATCTGTCCTCCCATCAGCTCCACCAGCGACTTGGCGATGGCAAGCCCCAGGCCCGTGCCTCCGAAGCGCCGCGCCGTGGACGATTCCGCCTGTGAGAAGGGCTGGAACAAGTTGACGATCTGCTCTGGAGTCATGCCGATGCCGGTATCGCGGATGGAGAAGCGCAACGTCGTCGTTTCCCAGTTGCGCTCCAGCGTCTCCACCATGACCACGACCTCCCCTTTGGTCGTGTACTTGACAGCGTTCCCGATCAGATTTGTCAATATCTGTCGCAGTCGCATGGGGTCGCCTAGTACGACCCGCGGCATCTCCTGGGAGAAGTGGTGGATGTACTCCACCCCCTTGTCGCGGGCCGTCTGCTTGAAGAGATCCGCGACCTTGGCAAGCTCCTCGTCTAGGTGAAATTCCACATGCTCGATGGAAAGCTTGCCGGCCTCGAGCTTCGAGAAGTCCAGTATCCCGTTGATGACTCCGAGCAGAGAATTGGAAGCGGCGTGGATCTTATCCAGGTACTCCTTCTGGCGCGGCGTCAGCTCGGTCTGGAGAGCCAGGTAGGACATGCCAATGATGGCGTTCATGGGCGTACGGATCTCGTGGCTCATGTTGGCCAGGAAGTCCGACTTCACCCGCACCGCCTCCTCGGCCTTCTTCTGGGCCTCTTGGAGATCCCGCTCCTTCTGCTTGAGATCGGTGATATCCACCAGGGAACCAAGCAGGCCTCCGACGCTGCCGTCGCTCTTCTGAAGGCTGGTGATCCAGTAGAGTACGGTATGACGCTTGGCGTTCTCTCCCAAGATCATCTCGAACGGGTAGGACTTCATGCCTCCCTTCTGCAGAATGTCGCGATCATCGGCATCGCGGAAAGTGCGGACATCCTCGGGGATGTGGAGCAGTTCGAGAAGCTCCTTCCCCAGCACATCCTTGCGCGAGACGTGGAACATCTCCTCGTAGGCCCGATTGCAGAGGATGTAGCGGCGGTCCGTCCCCTTGACAAAGACCGGATTGGGCATGGCGTCCACCAATTGCTCCAAAAAGGCCAACTGGTCAGAAAGCTCAGACTGGGCCTTCACGAGGCCCGTGAGATCCTCCTTGATGGCCACGTAGTGGGTGACTCGCCCATGATCCTGCAAGGGCGCCACCACCACAGATTCGCGATAGTCGTGCCCATCCCTGGAGCGGTTGAGGAATTCGCCCCGCCATACGTCGCCGCTCAAGAGAGCCTTCCACATGTCGTCGTAGTGAAGCCCCACCTGCGATGGCGATTTGAGGAAGCGGGGATTCTTGCCTAAGACCTCATCCTTACCGTAACCGCTGGTAGAGCTGAAAGCCGGATTGACGTACTCGATGAGCCCGTTCCTGTCGGTGATGACGACAGAAACGGGACTCTGCTCGATGGCCAAGTAGAACTTCTTGAGCTGCGAGGTCTTTTCCTGGATGGCGGCCTCCATGTCAGTGGTGGCCATGCGTAGCATCTGTCGCATGCCTTCCTGCGCCAAAGCCAACCGTTCAAAATCTGTCCAGCGCGGCTTGAATTTCAGGTCGCGCGAAAAATTCAGTCGCCCTATGGCGTCGGCCTGGGAAGCCAAGTCATCCAACGTCTGCGATAGCAGGCGCGACATGCGGCCGGCAACGAGCGCCGAAACCAACGAAAAGGCAACCAGGGAGATAGCAGCAGTCACCAGCCTGGGCAGGTGCCCGATGCACTGCAATCCGATGACCAAGAACGAGGCAACCCAAAGGATGAGCAAAAGCCGCAAGAAAAGCCATGCTCGGATGCTGATGAGTCTCGGTTGATTCATGACAAGCCTACAGTCGTGTCCATTGGATGCCATTGTCTCATTTTCCGGGTCCGAGGCAATCCTCGATCTCAGCCAACGGATCCGCGCAACCGAAACGCAATGCAGGCTCAATCGCTTTGTTACAAGGACCAGGCAACTTTGAGCCATGAAATCTTTGGTTTCGGCGTTCGGACCCATCTATCTAGCCCTGCGGGACCGCCGCCCCTCCTCTCCTTCGGCCATCCGCCGGGCGCAGGAGAGAATTCTCCGGCAGCTGGTTCGACAGCTTTCCCCACTCGAAATCGGCAAGCGATTCGGACTGGCTGCGCTGGCGAATGCCGACCTCGTCGCGGAATTTCGCCGTTCGGTGCCGCTCACTCGCTATTGCGACGTCGGAGATTTGATCGAGCGCGTGCGCCGCGGCGAGCGCGACCTGCTCTTTCCTGGCCGCCCCGTGGCTATGGCCCAGACCAGCGGCACCACATCAAACCAAGACGGCGGCGAGCGCTACATCCCGCAAAGCGAAGGGCTACTGCGGAACCAGACACTGGGCGGCGTGGCAAGCCTTTCGCGGCTGCTGGAAAGGACCGGTCCTTCATTGCTCGGAGGGGGACTGCTAATGCTGGGGGGGTCCTCAGCGTTAGAAAGCAATGCCTGGGGAGTCCCCGAGGGAGATCTTTCGGGGATTGTGGTCTCGCACATTCCTCGCTTGCTCCAAGGAAGCTACGAGCCGGGCCCCAAGATCGCCTTGGAAGCCGACTGGAAGCGCAAGATCGACCTCATCGCCAAGCGCTGCGCCGGGCGAGACATTCGCCTGGTCTCCGGGATCGCTTCCTGGATGCACGTGCTCTTCGAGGCGGTTTGCCGCGAGCGCGGCGAGGAACGGGTGGACAAAATCTGGAATTTACGCGGGCTCATCCACGGCGGGGCCACCATAGGTCCCACGATCCCCATGCTTACCCGCCACCTCTCGCCTTCCCAGTGGATGATGGAAGTCTATCCGGCAAGCGAAGGTTTTCTTGCCGTGGGAAGCCGCCCCTGGCGCCTGGAAGAAGGCGCTCCCCCACCGCTTGAGGCCCTTTCGGACCACGGCATCTTCCTGGAATTCCTGCCCGAAGGCGAATCGGCCGAACGGGCTGTCGGCCCCGAGGCTTTGGAAGCCGGACAGCTTTACACGGTGCTGCTCACCACTCCGTCGGGACTTCTGCGCTACGAACTTGGGGACCTCGTCCAAGGGGAAGGCCCCGGGATGCTGCGGATCGCCGGACGGGTCGGAGCGCGACTTTCGGCCTTCGGGGAACACGTCGAGGGGATGCAGATCGCAGCCGCCTTGGAAAGCGCCTGCCATCGCCATGCCGCCACCGTGGCCGAATACCACGTCGCCCCCGTCTTCCCGCGCCCTGGGGAATGCGCCGGCCAGCACGAGTGGTGGGTGGAATTTCTCGTCCCGCCCTCTGATCCGGAGGCGTTCCTCGCCTCGCTCGACGGCTTCCTGCAGGAAAATGTCCTGGATTACGCCGCCCATCGCCGCGACGACCTGCAACTGGCTCGCCCCCGGCTGTGCCAGGTCCCTATCGGCACCTTCCACCGTGCCTTGGAGCGTTCCGGAAAGCTCGGAGGGCAGCACAAGATCCCTCAGGCAGCCTCCGACCGTTCCTTCGCCGACCTCCTCTCGGAAAGCTCGACATGAACAAGACGACACCGATGAACCCGCACGGCACGCCGATGGTGGTCCGCAAGAAAGGTCGCGGCCCGTTCCGCTTCCTGATGCTTCCCGGCCTCGTGCCAGACGGCAACGAGACCTTTCTGAGACAGGAAAAACTCTTCCTGGCACACGGGGACTGTGAGATCGTGAATTACCCCTACCGCGACTTCTCGTTGGAAGGCATCATGGATCTGGTGACGGAATTTGTCCAGCGCCAGCGCAAGGCGGGAAAGCCGGCCATCATCGTGGGCGTGAGCGTTGGAGGAGGCTTCACGCTGGAATGGCTGCGGCGGACCCGCGAGGAAGGACGCGATCCGTCCTTAGCTGGGCTCTTGCTCGTGAGCCCTATGACTTGCGTACAGGATCTTGCTCCGCTGCTTCTGAAGCTCTGGAAGCCCATCGTGGCCAAAAGCGGCGACAGTGTCCAGGCCCTGGAGAAGGGACGCTCCTTCTTCAAGTCGCTGGCCAGCCGCTCGGCGGCACCGGGAAGTCTGCCATCCGGCATCAAAGGACTTTTCGCGATGCTCACGCCGCAGGGAATGAACGACGTGCAGGAGCGCAAGATCAAGAAGCGCATCGATCTCACCCTAGAGCGCATCCCCCCCGAGGGCGCCATCGCGCGCTGCCGGGCCCTGGAGAACGTCCCCGGCATCCTTGCCGGCGAAAGACCTAAGCAGCCCTTGCTACAGGCGCCAGCCATGATCCTCTGGGGCAGCAAGGAACGGCACACCCTGAACATGGAAGGCCCCGGCACCGGACTGCTCTGCCGTCCAGACCTCGCTATTCGGCACTTTCCGGACGTGCAAGTGCAATGGCTCTACGGCAAGGATGGCGAGGAAGTCCCCCACTCCTCCCTGCTCAAGCACCACAGAGCGTTCCAGAAACCGCTGGCCGAGTTCCTAGGACGTCTGGACCGCGAGCGCAAGGAGCGTCGCAAGGCCGCCTAGAACTCCTAGCGCGCCTCGAAATCCAAGCGCATGTTCTCGCGAGCGAACTCCACCTTGATCGCCGTAGATTCCTGTGCCGCCTGCAATTGGACTTCGCGCTCGTAGACAGCCAGGAAGACATCGTCGTGGGACGGGTCGTGGTGGAAGACCACGAGCTGCTTCACGCCCGCGGCTTGCGCTACCTTGAAACCTTCTGCCCAAGTCGAGTGCCCCCAACCCTTGTGGTAAGGATATTCCTCCTTGGTGTACATGCCGTCGTACACGAGCAGGTCGGCACCTCGAGCTAGTTCGACAAGCCGCTCATCCAGCCGCCCCTCGTAATGCTCGGTGTCGGTGGCATACACCATGCTGCAACCGGTCTCGGCCTCTTCCAAGCGGTAGGCCAACACGCCGTTGGGATGATTCAGGCGCGCATTAGCTACCGAGCCGATGATCTTTGAACCGTCTTCGCCGTCGTAGAGAGGCACGATGGCCCCTTCTTGCAGATCTGCGAATTCGATGCGAGCGCCCATCATGTCAAGAGTCACCGGAAAGTTCGGCCCTTCCATCTGGCCTGCAAGAATGCCGCCGAGAGTTCCTTCTTGCTGTTCCTGCCCATGAATGCGCAAGTGGTTGCGGTTAAAAAAGGCTGGCGAAAAGAAGGGGAAACCTTGGATATGATCCCAATGCACATGGGACAAGAACAAGGACATGCGCGTCTGGGGAACAGGATCGTTCATGATGACGTTTCCCAGATTCCGGATGCCGGTCCCGGCATCAAAGATGACCCAATTCTGCCCAAGGCGTGCGCTGACACAGGAGGTGTTGCCTCCAAAGAACACAGTTTCCGGGCCGGGGACGGGGATGCTGCCTCGCACCCCCCAGAATTGAATCCGCATGGAGTAGGATTGTAGAAGTTCCTAAGAAATCCGGCAACCGTCCAAACGATGCTGCCACGGGAAATGTGATCTAGATCACACCCAAAGACTCAGGGTGCTACCTTCCCCTGGCTTATGCCTTCCCACTTCCGGAATTTGTCACGTTTGGCCCTTCCTTTGGTGCTTTCCTCCTCCACCGTCACGATCATGCAGGTGATCGACGCGGTGGTGCTGGCGCGCCATTCGGCCACCGCCGTGGCCGCCATGGGTGCCGGCGGCATGGCGGTGATTCTAGTGCAAGCGATGGTCTTCGGAACCACCGGCTACACCTCCGTCTTCTGCTCTCACGCCCATGGCGCCGGAGATGCCCGCGGCATCCTGCGCAGTGCCTGGCAGGGCATTCACATTTCTTGGATTGCCGGACTGATCTTGGCGTTCCTGGCATGGCCGCTCGGTTTGCTCTTCTTCCACATCGGGCACGCCCCGGCCGTGGCCAGAGACGAGGCGCTCTACTTTCGCATTCTGGTGGCCGCTACAGTGCTTCCCGCCTTTGCCTCGGGAATGGCCGGCTGGCTCTCGGGGCAGGGGCGGACCAGAATTCTGACAATTGTCCAGATTGGGGCCTTTGCAGTAAACGCCCTGCTTGCCTGGGCGTTAGTGCTCGGAAACTGGGGACTCCCCCGCCTGGGGATGGCTGGGGCCGCCCTGGCAACGCTTGCAGGACAAAGTTTCGTCTGCCTGGCTCTGGGACTTCTTTTCTGGCGCGGCGGCGGCTTCCGCCAAGCCCTTGACCGCCGTCTTGAGCGCAGTGAATTGCGACATTTTCTGTCCTTGGCGCTTCCGCAAGGAGCGCGCGTCTCGGCCGAACTCTTGGCTTGGACGGCATTTCTGTTCTTCGTCGGACGCATCGGGACGGTAGAGCTTGCGGCCTCGAGCATCGCCTTCCGCATCAACGGCATGGCCTTCTTCCCGCTGGTAGGACTCGGCCAGGCAGCCGGCATTCTCGCCGGGCAGGCGCGCGGCGCCGGGCACGACCAGGAGATTTCCTCCATCGGCTGGCAGGCGCTGTGCCTGGGCGAAGGTTGGATGCTGCTCTTTGTGGCGATCTTCCTAACCTTCCCGCGACAGCTCTTTGGCATCTTCACGGGCTCTCAGGCATCTGATGTCCTGGTGCTCGGGTGCGGCCTCTTAAAGTACGTCGCTCTCTACAGCGTATTCGACGCCGCCAACGTGATCTTGGCGAGTATCCTCTCGGCATCCGGGGACACCCGCTGGACTTTGCGACTGTTCATGGCCGCAAGTTTCCTGTTCCTTACGGGGATGACGATAGCAGATCGGATCCAGGGAGGACTCTGGGCGTACTGGGCCATGGCGACAATTTTTGTCTTCGTCACCGCAGCGGCCTGGACGGTGCGATTTCGCAGCGGCGCCTGGAAAGCCTGTCATGTGCTTGCTAAAAGCGGAGACTAGGCAGCGGCGGCAGAATAGACGTCACCTTCGTCCTGCTTGGCCTGGACAAGAGCCGGCAGCGTAAAGGAGAATGTGGCGCCGTTTCCTGGAGATGACTGAGCGGAAAGAATCCCCTGGTGCATTTCCACAATGCGGTGGGTGATGGCAAGCCCCACTCCGGTTCCCGGAAATTCCGAAGCCGAATGGAATCGCTGGAACAGTCCGAAGAGGGAAGCGGCGCGCAACGAATCGAAGCCAATGCCGTTATCGCGGACGTGAAAGCCTTCGCCGTCGTGGAACACCTCGACGCGAGCTGCGGGATTACGGACAGAATACTTCACGGCATTGGAAAGCAGATTCTGCCAAATGTGCCTCAGAAGGACCGGATCGGCCTCGCAGCCGGGAATGGGATAGAGATTCAGCCGTGCCGACGTGGTATACGCTTCCTGGAGCTCCTCCCAGGCAGTTCGAACCATGGCCTCATGCTCGGCCGCCTCGATGCCCCGCACGTGGGGCGCTTGGTCGGCCACCTGGCAGAAGCGTTCCAAGGCCTTATGCATCGACTCGACGCGCGCGCCACCTTCGATAATTCGCTGCAACGATCGCGAGTCTGGCTGTTTGGAATAAGCCTCGCGGACCGCTAGAATCGCACTCTTCAGGCTATCGATTCCGGGGCGCAATTCAGCCGCATTGGAGCGAGCCAGGGCTTGAAGATCCACGCGCCGTTTCAGCAGACTTTCCTCGCGTTCCTCAACTCGTTCTTCAAGCTCTTCTTCCATCCTTTGCAATTGAGCATCCACCGCCCGGCGTTCCTGAATATGGTGATTGGCGGCATTCAGAAGCCTTCTCACTTGCACCAGCGGTACGGCGGCGAAGAACAACATATACCCGACCAAGGCTGTCATGATCAAGAGCAGCGTCTCCGAACTCGGAGCGCTTCCCAGGATCCAGCCGCGTCCCTCCCCCACGATCAGGAGCAGGATGTTGATTACTAGGAAAGCTGCATAACTCCACACCGCCCGAACCCCGAAGAAGAGCGCCAAAGGATGGAGCAGGACAAGTCCCAGAAAAACCGCCGGATGCCGCAGCCCTCCTGATGTCCAAGGAGCCACCAGCAAAGCAGCCCCCATCATCAGGGAAAAGCCGCGTGAACGGTGGTAGGCACGCAGATCCGTTCCCATCCAGGCCACAACCGCGACCAAAAGCAGCCCGAAGGTGGTCGCCAGTTCTTCGGCACTATTCCCACGCCATGCCAACAGGAGACTCTGCAAGCAAAGGACCGCCACGATTTGCAAGAAAGTCTGCCGAGCTAGGCGGATCCGAAAAGGATGCAGCAATTCACCCATCAGAGCGCTCTCGCTGCCTACGCCTTACTTCCAGAGTGCGGTTTAAGACCAACTCCATAGTGCGGATCGAGTTCTGGAGCTCCTGTAGCGCAGAGGCCTGCGCAGCATCTGGTGCGCCTTCCTCCAAGAGCGAGGCAAATCCCGAAAGTGCCTGCAGCGGAGTTCGCAGATCGTGCGCCAAGGCCAACGGAAAACGTTCAAGATCAGCATTGGCTAGCGCCAAGTTGCTGGTACGCGCCTGCACATCGCGCTCCAGGTTGCGGGAACGTTCTTCGCGCTGGTGAATAGAATTGGCCAAACTGCGGCGTTCTTTCTGAAATTTGTCGTAGGCCAGAAGAATACCCCGGGCTGGAATCGAAACGATAACGCACGTCAATAAGAGGAGGATGACCAGGACTGCACCCCAGGCGAAGGCAGGAACGTCCTGGATGGGCCGCGGCCGAATGATCTCCAGGAAATACGCCCCCCACAGCGCCGTCACACCAATAGAGGCGTAAATTGCCGCCCAGCGAATTCCAAGTAAATATCCAGTCATCGCCACACCGACGAAGATCCCCACGACTCCGGGAACGTGGATACCGTTTCCCATGGCGGCACCGATGGCCGCCACCACGAAGATCGCCGAGAGTACATGAACGCCAATGTGTTCCCGATGCCGCATCCAAAAGAAGCGGGCCAAGAGCGAACCGGAAAAACCAACTGCCGAGCCGATCATATTGCGCAAAGAATGACCAGGAATTTGGCTAGTAAAGACGATATTGACGAAGGTGGTAACATGCATGCACCACAGTAAGACATTCAGCAAATACCGCCCGGACGTACGGTCATAACTGAGTAGGCCCTCGACATCCTTTTTGGTGGCGACCATAAAGCCAAAGGTACCAACGATTCCGCAATCGGAATGCCGCAGAGGAAAACGGATGTCCTAAATTAGACAGCATGAGAGAAGCCGCCCTTTTCCTGTGCCTGATCATCCCATTCGCGTTTTCCGGATGCAAGAAGGACTCCTCGCCTGGAGCTTCGAGCAGCAAGATCGTACTTTCCCAATGGGGTGGGCCTAAGACGCTCAACCCTATCGTGGAAAACGAAACGTCTTCCAGTGGCGTGGTCAACATGATCTTCAATGGCCTCACCACCACGGACGGACAGACGGGCTTCCCGAAGCCCGATCTCGCCGAATCCTGGACTCACGACCCAAGTGGCCTAGTGTGGACCTTCAAGCTGCGCGCGGGCCTCAAGTTTAACGACGGTACGCCGCTCACTAGTGACGACGTGGTCTTCACCTGGACCAAGCTCGTCTACGACACGGCGGTGCGCTGCGCCATGCGCGATATCCTGCTGGTCGACGGGAAGCTCCCTGAAGTGAAGGCGCTGGATCCGCTCACGGTGCAGTTCAAACTCCTGAAGCCCTATGCGCCTTTTGTGGCCTCGGTGGGAGGCATTCCCATCCTCTCCAAGAAGCGCCTGGAAGGCCACACCGGCAACGCCTTCAATGCTGCCTACGGCATTTCTACGCCCCCCGATTCTCTGGTGGGCGCCGGAGCCTACAAAATGGCCGCCTTCGTTCCCGGCCAGCGCATCGTCTTCGTGCGCAATCCCTACTACTGGAAGAAGGACGCAGTCGGCAAAGCCATGCCCTACATCGACACCGTGGTCTACGAGATCGTCCAGGGCCAGGAAGCCGAACTGCTGAAGTTCAAGACCGGCGAGAGCGATGCCATGGAGACGGTGAGTCCGCGCGATTTCCCGGTTCTGAAGCCTCTGGAGAAGAATTCCGGCTTCACCCTCTACAAGCTTGGTCCCACCTTCAACCAAGTCTTCGTGGCCTTTAACCAGAACGACGGTCGCGATTCCTCCGGCAAACCTTTCGTGGATCCGACCAAGCTTTCCTGGTTCCGCGACGTGGCCTTCCGCCGTGCCGTATCCTTTGCCATCGACCGCAAGGCCATCCGCGACATCGCCTGGAACGGCCTCGGCATCGACGCTAGTGGCCCCTTCAGCCCGTCGATCGGGTACTACTTCAATCGCAAACTTCCTCCGCTGACGCAGAACCTCGACTCGGCCCGCAGCGTTCTGAAGGCCGCCGGCTATTCCTGGAATGCCCAAGGCAACCTACTCGATTCCAAGGGGCACCCGGTCGTCTTCAACCTCGTCACCAATGCAGAAAACAAGGTGCGCATCGACATCGCGGGCCTAGTCCGCAAAGATCTTGAAAAGATTGGTATGAAGGTGAACTTCACCCAACTGGAATTCAATTCGATCATCTCCATGACCGACAATAATTTCCACTGGGACGCCATCCTCCTTGGGCTCACCGGCGGCGGCAGCGACCCCCACTTTGGAGCCAACGTCTGGGTCTCCTCGGGGCGCACCCACATGTGGTACCCACGCCAAAAGAAGCCTTCCACCGCCTGGGAAGCCGAACTCGACCAACTGGTCTCCCAGGGAGTCGTCACGCTGGACACGGCCGCCCGCAAGAAGATCTATGATCGGATTCAAGAGATCGTACGCATTCAGCAGCCCTTCGTGTACCTGGGCTACCAGGAAGCCATCGGCGCCGTGCGCACCCGCATCAAGAACCTGCATCCGACCATGCTGGGAGGAGTGCTCAACAACTTCGACACCCTGCAGGTCCGCTAGAAACCGTGGCGAAATTCGTCGTAAAAAGGCTTCTGGGAATGCTCCCTATGCTGGTCGGAGTGAGCATTCTCTCTTTCCTCCTGATGCAGCTTTCTCCGGGAGATCCGCTTTCGGCGCAGCGCGGCAATCCTCAGATTCCCGACGCCCTCATCCACCAACTGGAACGCCAGTACGGCTTCGATCGCCCACTCCCGGAACAGTACCTGCGCTGGGCGGGTCGCCTTCTGCACGGCGATCTCGGCTGGTCCTTCAAATACAGCCGCCCCGTCTCCGAGGTGATCGGCGAGCGGCTGGAAAACACCCTCATCCTGGCGCTCTTCTCCTCTGGGCTCACCTGGCTCCTGGCCGTCCCCTTGGGCATCTGGTCGGCGCTGCGGCGCGGCCACTGGCTGGATAAGACACTTTCTGCCACCGCCTTCCTGGGAATGAGCCTCCCCTCCTTCTTCCTGGCGCTCTTGCTGCTCTACGTCGCCACGTTGCTTCCTCCATTACCGCTGATCGGGAGCATCCCCATCGCCGGCATCACCTCCAGCGACTTCGCGTCCTTTTCCGCTCCCGAAAAGGTGTTCGACGTGCTCAAGCACCTGCTGATCCCCGGCATCGTACTGACCATCGGCGGCATCGCGAGCCTGCAGCGCATCGCCCGCGGCTCCATGCTGGAAGTGCTGCGCCAGCCCTATATGCTGGCGGCCCGCTCGCGCGGCGCCTCCGAAGGCTCGCTTGTTTGGCGTCATGCCTTCCGCAACGCCGCGAATCCCCTCATCACGCTCCTGGGGTTCGAATTCTCTGCTCTGCTCTCGGGGGCGGCCTTCACCGAGATCATCACCAGCTGGCCCGGCATGGGCTTGGTGGCCCTAGAGGCGGTCCGCGCCAAGGACATGTTCCTGGTGATGGCCACAGTCCTCATGGGAGCCGTGCTGCTGCTCCTGGGCAACCTCATCTCTGATCTGCTCCTAGCCTGGAACGATCCGCGCGTGCAATTGCGCTGACCCGTCCGGACTACTTTACCGGCATGAATCCTTCTTTAGCCATGCGGCGCGCCTTCGATCTGGCGCTTTCGGTGCGCGGCAGGACGCTCCCCAATCCCGCCGTGGGCGCTGTCGTGTGGGATGTCCAAGGACGATTGCTTTCCGAAGGCGCCACCCAGCCTCCGGGCGGCGAACATGCCGAGGCCATGGCCCTGCGTCTTGCTGGGGCACAGGCTCGCGGCGGCACCCTGGCCGTGACCCTGGAGCCTTGCGTCACCTTTCCCGGAAAGCGCACCCCCGCCTGCAGCGAGGCGATCCTCCAGGCAGGCATCGCGCACGTCATCGTGGGGAGCCTCGATCCCGACCCGCGGGTCCACGGCGAAGGCCTTCGGAAGCTTCACGAACACGGAATCGAGGTCCAGGAAGAGCCTCTGGAGGGCGAGATCCCGGACTTCTACGCCGGATTTGCCAATTTCCGTCACACCGGACTCCCCAGGGTCACACTCAAGATCGCCATGAGCCGAGATGGCATGGCCACCGCGGCCCCAGGCACAGCCACCGCCATCACCGGCGAGGCGGCCAAGCGCTTCGTTCACGGTCTGCGCGCCAAGAGCGATGCCATTCTCATTGGCAAGGGGACGCTCCTGAGTGACGATCCGAGGCTTGACGTGCGCCTGGCTTCTGGAAACTCCCCGCAACGAATCGTTCTCTGGTCGGGAAGTCTTCCCGCGCGGGACTTCCACGTCTACCACGGCGAGGCAACGAACTTTGCTGGCTGCGGCCTGCGCCCCGAGGGGCTGCCACAGCATGTGAGCTGGATCCCGCTTCCCGGGGAACGGCCGCGTTTGTCAGATCTTGTCGCAGAACTTGGGCGTCGCGGCATCCACGAGCTCTTGGTGGAGCCAGGGCCGGGCCTATTAGAGTCGTTCCTCGCAGAAAAGGCATGGAACCAGTTGTGGCTGCTGCGCGGCCCCAAAGGACTTCCCGGCGGCATTCCCTTTGATCCATCGGGAAGTCTTCCGAAGTCATGGCAAGTGAGACTCCCATTGGCAGAAGACGAAGCCTTCCTCTACCGGGCCTAAGGGGTCGAAGAGTCCTCGCCAGCGGAGAACATGTCGGAACCTTCGCCAAACTGGTTCTTGATGGCCTCGAATTCGTCGCTGCAGTCGCGGAAGGCCGTAACCACGTCGGGATCGAAGTGGGTTCCTGAGGACTTGACGATAATCTCCGAGGCCGTGGCCATGGAAAAGGCCGGCTTGTAGCAGCGCTTGGTCGTCAGGGCGTCGAAGACGTCAGCCACCGCGACGATGCGACCATAGAGCGGGATCTGTTCCCCCTTGAGACCGGAGGGATAGCCGGAGCCGTCCCATTTCTCGTGGTGGGAGCGTGCGATGGTCTCGGCAATCTGGAGCATGCGGCTGTCGGAATCGCGCAGGATCTCAGCGCCGATGACGGCATGGCGCTTCATGATCTCGAACTCGCTCTCGTTGAGGCGTCCGGGCTTCAGCAGGATGGCATCGGGAATGCCGATCTTGCCAATGTCGTGCATGGAACTGGCCACGTGGACAAGATCCGTCTCTTCCTTGGGAATTCCCATCTGGCAGCACAGGGCGGCAGCGAAGGCACGGATGCGCAGCACGTGGTTGCCCGTCTCATCGTCGCGCTTGTCAGCTGCCAGAGAGAGCTTCGTCACCGTCTCAAGACTTGCCCGTTCAGCGCGTTCCAGGGCCTCGCGGAGCTCCTTGGTGCGGCGATCAACCAGTTCCTCAAGCCCCTTCTGATAGCGGCGCACTTCATCCTTGAGTTGCCGCTTTTCCAAAGCGTTGTGGATGGAGAGGTAGACCTGCTCCAAATGGATGGGCTTTAGGAGGAAGTCGTAGGCGCCCTCCTGCATGGAATGGACGGCCAGCCCGATGTCTGCATAGCCCGTAAACAGGATAACCGCCACTCCTGGATGGTGGCGACGCACATGGCGCAGGAGATCGGTGCCGGTCTTTCCCGGCATGCGAATGTCAGAAAGCACCACATCGATGACCTGCGAGGTGAGAATGACTGCAGCCTCGTCGAAGGAATTGGCCGTGAAGACCTCAAAAGAACGCAGCTGCAGGTAGTCCTGAATTACCTGGCAGATGGCGCTTTCGTCGTCTACGACCAGGATCCTGCGAATTTCTGGAACATCAGCCATCGACATTGACGATACCGTTTGCGGCGCTTTCCAGCAAGACGTTTCTCAGTACATCACATGCCGCATGGGCATGCGATGGGTCAGATGCAAACGGGATTGGATGCGCTTCTCCAAGAGCTGCGCGATCGGGATCAGGAATCCTTCCTCATTGGAGCCGACCTTCTCAATCAACCCCAACCAGTGCTCCAATTCCTCAAGGAAGGCCACGATTTCCCGATCCACCGGCAGCACCTCGCCGCCCGGCCATTCTAGATCGCGCAGACGCAGCACCTCGCGAGCGTGATACAAGGCTTCACGGTATTGCTTGCGCAGGTCGGCCACCTGGACACCGGCACCACGAGCCCCTTGCAGCAGCTTGGGAAGAAGCTTCTGCCCCTGCATCAAAAGCAGACGGACCCATTGATCCCGACGCTGCCGATGATAATGCATGGGCGCCAGTTCGCTAGACATCACGATCGCCTCCTTCGCTGCGAGACTCCATCCATGTCATGATGACATCAAAGACTTCGTAACCTTGAGGAATTTCGGCCGGATGCCCAGTTTTGGTGAACTGGAAATCCCCTTGGGACTCGTTCAAGAGCGCTAGCAACGCATCCAGGCCGTCAAAACGCCGGTACTGTGCCGCAGCAATCCGGCCGCGAGCAAATTCCACCAATCCCGAACGGCGCCCGGAGTTGAAGACCAACGAGCCACTGGCGGCGATGGTAGCAAGGTACTGGAAGGCCTCAGAAAGCGGCATCTGGACGACGCCGCCGCTTAACGACACTGCGGTTTCTGGTCTAGAATGCTCCGGGGCTGCGACCCGTTTCGCCGTCGAGCGCACACGCGGGATGCGCCCCAGATACCAGACGACGAACCCGACCGCCAAAGCAAAAAGGACCACCCAAAGAGGATTCAATGGACACCTCCCCTGGCGCGATCGGCGGCCAGCACGCCACCTACGCCACGCAGTTGGCGAAGCGCGGCTTCCAGCATCTCGATGCCGCTGACCTTGACGCGGAAGCGATCCCGCACAATCCCACCGACAGTGGCGATGGACGCGCGTTGGATCTCTACGTTGGCGGCTGAAAGCGCCTGCGTGAGATCGCGCAGCAGGTTCGGACGATCCCGCGCCGAGACCTCCAAAGCAACATCCCAGCGTTCGTTGGAGGCGTTTTCGTGCCAAGCGACATCGGCAAGGCGCCCTTGGTGCCCCGCGAGCCGGCGCCCTTCCAGGCAATCCTGGCGATGAAGCGAAATGCCTCTCCCCTGGGTTACGTAACCAAGAATGGGCTCTCCCGGAACCGGCTGGCAGCAGCCGGCGCGCAGATAGGGGATGCCTCCCTGACCACCCACCAGGATTGCATCGCGGATGGCCTTGGGTTCTGGAGGGGGCTTGCGACGCAGCATCCGCCCGAGGACCCCGGGACGACGCGGCATGGGCAGAGCCGGAAGCAGAGCCGCAAACTGCTCCACGGTGATGTCGCCATGGCCGATGCGTTCGTGCAGTTCATCGACGGTGGTGAGCTTGAAACGCTCCAGGATGACCTTGGCAAGATCGTCACCCAGCTTGTCGACATGACGGCGCGCCAATTCCCGTCCCAGCACTTCGCGCCCAAGATTGCGGTTGGCCTCGCCCTCGGCCTGCCGCAACCAGCGGCGGATGCCGTTGCGCGCCTTGGAAGTCTTGACAAAGCGCAACCAATCGCGGGCAGGATGGGCCGTTTCCGAACGAATCACATCCACCGTCTGTCCCGGTTGGAGCTTCAGGTTGAGAGGCACCATGGCGCCGTCGACACGGGCCCCGGCGCAGTGCAACCCAAGCCCGGTGTGGATCTCAAAGGCGAAATCGACCGGTGTGGACCCTAGCGGCAACTGAACCACGTCGCCGCGCGGCGAATAGACGAAGATCTCGGTGGGCTGAAGATCCCCTTGCACCAGCTCCAGAAAATCCTTGGAATTTTCGGCCACCTTCTGCCAAGCCACAAGCTGCTTGAGAAAGCGCGTCTCGCTGTCGGCTTCCACCTGCGAGACTTTCTTCTTCTCCTTGTAGGCCCAGTGCGCCGCGATGCCTTCCGAGGCGATGCGGTCCATCTCCTCGGTGCGAATCTGCACTTCCAAGCGCCGTCCGTCGGGCCCCATGACGGTGGTGTGCAGACTCTGATACATGTTGGACTTGGGGACGGCGATGTAATCCTTAAACCGCCCGGCCACCGGAGGCCACGAGGAATGCACTAACCCCAGAGCGGCATAGCAGTCCGTCACACTCTTGGTGAGGATGCGGACGGCATTGAGATCGTAGATCTGGTCGATGCTCGTTGCCCCCTTCTCCTGCATCTTGCGCCAGATGCTGAAGAGATGCTTGGGGCGCCCGATCACCTTGGCCTGGATTCCCACCTGGGTAAGCTTCTCTTCCAGCGGTTCCAGGATGGCGCGGATGGCATCCTCGCGTTCGGTGCGGCGTTCCGAGATCTGAGCCACTAAATTGGCGTATTCCTCTGGGTGGAGATGCTTGAAGGAGAGGTCTTCAAGTTCCCAGCGGATGCGCCCCATGCCGAAGCGATGTGCTAGCGGCGCGTAGACTTCCAACGTCTCGGAAGCGATGCCCTTGCGGCGGTCGGGCTTCATGTAACGCAACGTGCGCAGGTTGTGCAGGCGATCGGCGAACTTGATAAGGATGACGCGCGGGTCGCGAGCCATGGAGAGGAGCATCTTGCGAAACGTCTCCGCTTGGCGCAGCTCACGGCTCTGGGACGGGAGGGCGTCGATCTTGGTCACGCCGTCCACCAGGAAACTGATCTCGATGCCGAAGCGCTCCTCGATGTCCTTGCTGGTGATCTCGGTGTCTTCCACGACGTCGTGAAGGATTCCCGCTGCGATCACCTCGGCATCCATGCCGTTTTCTGACAAAATGCGCGCCACCTCGAATGGGTGCTCTTCGTAAGGAATACCGCTCTTGCGCATCTGCCCGGAATGAGCGTTGGAGGCATAGAGTGAGGCCTCCTCGATCAGGGAACGCTCCTCAGGAGTGAGTTCCGGACGATGATCTGTGAGCCAAGCGAGAAAGCGCGCGACGACGCTGTCGGGCTCCTGGGTCACTCGGAAGCGTCCTCGAAGGCGTCATCCCAGCCTTCCAGGAAGTGGGACCGAGACGGATGCTTGAGCTTGGCCAGCGCCTTGGTCTCGATCTGGCGGACCCGCTCGCGGCTGATGCCGAAGCGCTCTCCGATGTCTTTCAGGGTGGAGGCTTGCCCATCATCCAGACCAAAGCGCAAACGCAAAATGTCGCGCTCCTTCTCATCAAGGGTGCCCAGCACGCCGTCGATGTGCTCGCGCAAAAGCCGCATGTGAGCTGCTTTCCAGGGCGCCTCCTGATGACGATCCTCCACGAAGTCTCCCATGAGACTTCCCGAGTCGGCCGACACCGGCGCATCTAGGCTCACCGGATCTTGGGCAGCCGAGAGAGCCAGGTGGACCTTATCGATGTCCACTTCAGCTTCCTGAGCCAACTCCTCGGGCATGGGCATGTTGCCGGTGCGCGCCTGCATCTCGCGTTGGATGCGCAAGATCTTGCGGATGACATCGAGCATGTTGGCCGGCACGCGGACGGTCTTGCCCTTGTCGGCAATGGCTCGGGTGATGCTCTGCTTGATCCACCAGGTGGCGTAAGTACTGAACTTGTACCCTTTGGTGTAGTCGAAGTTCTCGACGGCACGCAGGAGCCCCTGGTTGCCTTCCTGGATGAGGTCGATCAGTTCCATGCCACGCTGCGAATAGTGCTTGGCAATGGAGACGACCAAGCGGACATTGGCTTCCACCAGATCGGACTTGGCTTGGTCGCGCACAGCCTCCCACTGGACCACCGAGAGGATGTCCTCGCGCGCCTTGGGTTGGTCTTCTACAAGCGTCTTCCAAAGCCGGACTAGGCGTTCCACCTGGCGATGATTGAGTCCAAGAGCCAAGGCCGTCTGAGCCGCCTTGTCGGGCGACTTGCGAAGGCTTCCGCGCAAAGATTCCAGTTGGGACAGGATGCGCACGCGTTCGGACTCGTAGAGGCGGCTGTCGCTCCAGGCATCATTGTCGATCTGACAGATCTCCTCGATGCGAATCTCCTCACGCTCCACCTGCTCGCAGAGATCCACGACCTCCTCCAACACACGGCGGTCCCGGAAGAGGATCACTTGGATCTTCTTCTGAACCTGATCGACGCGCATGGCGATCTCGACCTCTTCCTGACGCGACAGCAGCGGAACCCGTCCCATCTGGTTCAAGTAGACCCAGGTGGTGTCGTAGTAGCGCCCCGGGGAAGCCGCCTTGCGAGATCGGGAGGCTGTGGCAATGCGCGTGGCGGGTCCGGGAACTTGGGCCTGGACGATCTGCATTCCCGCCTTGCGGAAATGTTCGGATATCCGGCTTGCCTGCTCGTCGTCGCTGGAGAGTTCGCGGATCTGCGAAGCAGAGAGGAATCCCTGCATGCGCGCCGTCTTGTCCAGTCTCCTGACGATCTTGTCGTCTTCGAATCCGCTCATGATTGCGACCCCGTTTCTCGAAGATGCTGCTCCTGCGCGAGCAATGCCGAATATTCCTCCAGGATCCTTCCCCCCTCCTTCGATGCCCTGGCCGACAGGAGCATCGGAGCCCTCGCCTTTCGGACAGATTCTGTCCGAAAGTCGGCGATGCACTGGGAGACGAACTTGCGAGCCGTCACCTCATCGTGCCTCAAAGGAAATAAACGAAACAAATCGTGGGCAAAGGAAAGAGCCTCCGGTTCAAGATACTCCAGTATCGCCGCAGCGTCCGCGTTTCCCGTCTCGGCCTGGGCCAGGATGGCGTCCAAGATCTCGCGGCAGAGAATGCCTTCCAATTGGGACGGGTGGATATCCTGGGAGATGTCCACGGCGATGCCGGGATGGGTGAGCAGCGTGTAGAGGAACTCGGCCTCGGCGCGTTCGCGCCCGCTGTTCCAGCGCCTGATGGCGGATGGCCGAGACGGACCGGAGGAACGCGGCGCCGCCGCCACAGGTCTCAGGTCGCGGGAACGCAATCCGGCCATGGCAAGCTTGGGCTCCAGGGCCTCCCAAGTGGAGCGCCGCACGATCTCATCGGGAATAGAGCCCACCAGTTCCTGGAGCCGCGCCAGAAACTCGCCCACATCCTCCGGGCTGCGCTCGGCGCGCTCGGCAAACTCGTAGACCATCCATTTTTCCCAGTGTTCGGCCTTCTCCAAGGCTTCGCGCATGGCTTGGGGCCCGTCTTCGTGCAAGAGCTCGTCAGGATCCTTGCGTCCGGTCCCGGCAAGCGAGCAGAAGCGGACCTCGAAACCTTCGGCAAGCAGGATGGGAAGCGAGCGTCGCGTGGCCGCCACGCCTGCGGCATCGCCGTCAAAGAGGCATACGACCTTCTTACAGAAGGCGCGCAGGATCTTGGCCTGATCGGGCGTGAAGGCCGTCCCCGAAACGGCCACGACGTTCTTGAAGCCGTGCCGCCAGAGCGCGAACCAGTCCATGTAGCCTTCCACTAGGAGCGCTTCCCCACTCTTGGCGCAGGCCGTGCGCGAATGGGAGATGCCGTAGAGAAAACGGCTCTTGTGGTAGAATACCGTTTCCGGGGAGTTTAGGTACTTGGGAGCCCGTTCGTCACGGCGCAGGATGCGCCCCGCGAAGCCGATCGGATGCCTCCCTTGATCGCACAGCGGGAAAATAAGCCGGCAACGGAAGCGCTCGCGCAAGCCGTAGTCACCGCGCGAAACGAGGCCCGCAGTTTCCAAAGCGTCTTCGCCAATGCTCGCGGCACGAGCTGCCTGCAGAAAAGTGCCCGATTCTTCTGGCGCAAAACCGATCTGGAAATCAGAAAGCTCCTGCGGAAGGAAGCCGCGTTTGGTGGCGTACTCCAACACCGCCGGCGCCTCGCGAAGGCGCTGATGAAACCAGGCCTGCGCCCATTGAAGCGCCGCCCGGGCACGGCGCGACAGATCTTCGTCGGAATCGGATCGGGACGGCGACTTGGGCGGCTCCAAGCCCGCCTCGCGTCCCAGCATTTCCAGAACTTCCCGGAAGGGGATCTTCTCGTGTTCCTCGAGGAACTTGAAGACATCGCCTCCGGCACCGCACACGAAGCATTTGTAAAAGCCCGGATGCGGCGTGACATGAAGACTCGGCGAATGGTCGTCATGGAACGGGCAGCGTCCGACCAGCTGCGATCCTTGACGACGCAGACTCACGTAACGCCCGATCACCGCAGCGATGTCGGTGCGCGCCCGAACTTCTTCCTTATAGAGCTGCCAGTCGTTCATGCTTTCCAAAAGATATCCTCGTCTGGCTCGTTCACCAGAACGGAACGGATTTGATCATATCAACGAATCATTATATATTGATGCAACAATAAGGACACCACGTTCATTGTTCATATCATAACAAGGAGGAAGTCGCAATGGCACATCGCCTGTTCACTTCAGAATCCGTGTCCATGGGACACCCGGACAAGGTTGCCGACCAGATATCCGATGCCGTATTGGATTTCTGCCTCTCGCAAGACCCAGACAGCCGCGTCGCCTGCGAGACCTTGACGACCACCGACCTTGTCGTGGTGGCGGGTGAGATCACCACCAAGGCTCCCCTCACTCGCGCCAACCTGGATTCCTTGGTGCGCTCGGTAGTGCGCGACATCGGCTACGTCGACCCCGAGATCGGCTTTGCCGCCGATTCCTGTCAGGTGGACATCCGCGTTCACAGCCAGTCTCCCGACATCGCCCAAGGCGTGGATGCCGCTGCCGCCGAAGGCAAGGATACCGCCGAGCAGGGCGCCGGAGACCAGGGCATGATGTTCGGCTTCGCCTGCGACGAGACCCCGGAACTGATGCCGGCTCCCATCGCATGGGCGCATGCGCTCATCAACAAATTGACGGATCTTCGCCAAAGCGGAGCTATCAAATACCTTCGCCCCGATGCCAAGAGTCAAGTCACGGTGGAGTACGATGGCGAAAAGCCAGTGCGCGTCGAAGCGGTGGTGATTTCCACCCAGCATGACGAGACTGTGCAGCACGCTACCATCTATCAGGACATGGTGGAGAAGGTCATCAAGGCGGTCATTCCGGCAGAACTGCTGGATGCGAAGACCAAGTTCCACATCAACCCCACCGGTAAATTCGTGGTGGGTGGCCCGCACGGCGACTGCGGCCTCACCGGACGCAAGATCATTGTGGACACCTACGGCGGCATGGGACGCCATGGCGGCGGCGCCTTCTCGGGCAAAGACCCCTCCAAGGTGGACCGTTCTGCCGCCTACGCGGCCCGCTACGTGGCCAAGAACATCGTGGCAGCGAAACTTGCCCGGCGCTGCGAAGTGCAGTTAGCCTACGCCATCGGATACCCCGAGCCGGTCTCCATCCTGGTGGACACTTTCGGAACCGCCACCGTCGACGAAGCCAAGCTGCAGCAGGCTGTTCGCGAAGTCTTTGACCTCAAGCCAGCCGGCATCGTTAAGATGCTCGATCTGAAGAAGCCGCGCTACCGCGCCACCGCCGCCGGTGGCCACTTTGGCCGCACGGGCAAGGAATTTACCTGGGAGAAGACTGACAAGGTCGAGGCGCTGAAGGCCGCTGTCAGCCGATAATCCGTACTTTTTAGCTGTACGAATTCGGGGTGCTTGCACCCCGTTTTTGTTTTTTGCCGAAGCGCCGCCAGCAAAGACGGACGGAATTGGACAAGAAAGGGCGGATGGCACCTCCTGGAGACGGCGGCAATGGTGCATTTTTCCGTACCGATGGAGGTATTCATGGAATCGATCGGTATTGGCATCGTCGGACTGGGGACCGTAGGGGCAGGTGTGGTAGAAATCCTACTCACCAGGAACGAATCGCTCTCGCGAGCGGCAGGGACTCGCCTTGAGTTGGTCCAGGTTGCAGCTAGGCTCCCGGAGGAAACGGCTCCCTACGCCGCCAAAGGCATCGCCACCACCAACGACGCCATGGCCATGGTGGAAAATCCCAAGGTCCAAATCGTCGTAGAGGTGGCTGGCGGATATGACGTCCCCATGCCTTGGTACCGGCGCGCCCTAGAGCTGGGAAAGCCTGTGGTGACAGCCAACAAGGCGCTGATCGCCAAGCACTGTGGTGAACTCTTCCCATTGGCTGCCAAGCACGGCACTGAGATTCGCTTCGAGGCCTCGGTGGGCGGAGCCATTCCCGTTATCCGCTCGCTGCGTGACGCCTTCGTGGGAAGCGAGGCCTTGAGCCTTGCCTGCATCATCAACGGCACCACCAACTTCATTCTTTCTCGCATGGCAAGCCAGGGCATGGAGTACAACGAGGCCCTTACTGAGGCGCAGCGACTCGGCTACGCGGAATCTGATCCGACCTTCGATGTGGAGGGATTTGACGCCGCCCACAAGGTCGCCATCCTAGCCAGCCTTTGCTCAGGCCGCAAGGTGGACTTCCAGGCCATGCACGTCGAGGGCATCTCGGCCATCACCAAGGCCGACGTCGCCGCCGCCGCCGAACTCGGCTGCGTGGTCCGCTTGCTCGGGCTTGTCGAACTGCAGGGCGATCGCGTGGACGCACGCGTCCATCCGTGCCTGGTGCCCAAGCGGCATCCGCTGGCAAGCGTAGAGGGAGCCTACAACGCCGTCTTCATCGACGGCACCACCGCGGGGCAGACGTTGCTCTACGGCAAGGGCGCCGGAAGGCTTCCCACGGCCTCGGCCGTGTGCGCCGACATCGCCGACGCGGCACGACAGATTTTGTCAAAGCTCCCCCCCCTGGACCTCTCGTGGTTCGGGCGCGAGAACGCCGTACTGCGCCCCATCGAGGAGGCGGAAGGACGATACTATCTGCGCCTTACCGTGATCGACCGCCCCGGCGTATTGGGAAAGATCGCCACGGTCTTCGGGGAGGAAGGCGTCTCGGTGGCAGAAATGATCCAGCACGAGGCCGACCAGTCCGGGCAGTGCCCGATGGTCTTCCACACCCACACCTCGAGCGAAGCCGCCGTCCAGCGGGCCGTGGCGCGCGTCAACGCCATGCCGGAATCGGCGGCGGCAGCCATGATCCTGCGCTTCTACGATCGGGGTCTTGAGGAATGAATCCTTTGCGCCCTCTGGAACGCGCGGCGATCATCGTCAGCGATTTCCTGCTATCCATCCTGGCCTTTCTGGCGACCATCCAGGTGAGGGTGCATTTCGGGTTTCCAGACCCCATACAATCCGTTCATGCTCTCCAGATCGATCAGGCGATCCTGCTTTCCGGTGGCATGCTCGTCTGGTACCAGTTCTTCGGCCTCTATCGCGACTGGTTTCTGGTCAGCCGTTCCCATCATCTGCTGGTCTTGGCCAAGGCATCGTTCGTCGGAGCAACGCTGCTTCTGATCGCCCTGTGCGGGGCCGACGCCATCCAGGGCACCATGAACGGCCGCTTGTCCTTTGGCTTGACCACGGCTCGCGTGGTTACGGCAGGCAGTTTCGGCTGCCTCACGTTCCTTTTCCTGGCCGTCGGGCGCATGATCATCCAGGGCTTCACTCGAAGTCTGGTAGCCCATCGCATCGGCCTGGAAAGCACCCTCATCATCGGGGCCAACGCCCGCGGCCATCGCGTAGCGCGCGAGTTGGTGCGCAAGCCGGTGCTGGGAATGCGCCCCATCGGATTCATCGCCGATGCCGGCTGGAAGCGTCCGAGCACCGAGGATACGCTTCCCGTACTGGGAACCTTGGAGCAGGTTGTCGAGATCATTCGCAAGCAGAACGTCCGCCATGTCGTGATCTCCCAAGACACCCAATCGCACAACGAGATCCTAAAGATCTTGGCACAGCTGGAAGAAGTCGAAGTACGCATCTTCCTGATCCCCGATCTTTACGACGTGGTCAGCGGCCACTTGCGTACCGGCACGGTCTGGGCGACCGATCTCTTGGAACTCTATCCAGACCACATGCCCACTTGGCAAGCCGGCATCAAGCGCCTGATCGACATTGCTTCCTCGCTCCTGATCCTTGCCTTCATCTCGCCGTTTCTGCTTTTGGCCATGCTTGCTGTCAAGCTGACAAGCCCCGGCCCCGTCTTCTACACCCAAGAACGCATCGGCCAGTACGGGCGCCGCTTCTGGATCTGGAAACTGCGCACCATGCGCATCGACGCCGAGAAGGCCGGCCCCCAGTGGGCTGGAAAAAAGGATCCCCGCATCACTTCCATCGGACGTTTCCTGCGCAAGACGCGCCTGGACGAGGTTCCCCAGCTGTGGTGCGTACTGCGCGGAGACATGTCGCTGGTAGGACCCCGGCCCGAGCGCGAGTACTTCATCGAGAAGCTGCGCAAGGAAGTTCCCCTGTACGTGCGGCGCCTCAAGATGAAGCCAGGCCTCACGGGCTGGGCTCAGGTGACCCTCGGCTACGACAATTCCATCGAGGACGTCAAGCGCAAGGTCTCGGCTGACCTCTGGTATTTTGAGCACATGTCGATCGCCCTGGACCTTCAGATCATGCTACGTACAGTTCTTGTCGTGCTCACCGGCAAGGGCGCCAACTGACAAAGCTACCTTTGCCTTCCATGGACACGCACACACCGGACCTGGCCGGAATGATCCAGGCATTGGACGCCGTGCTCGAAGCACGCAAGTCCGCAGATCCTTCGACATCCTACACGGCAAAGCTCTTCTCGAAAGGGCTTCCCAAGATCCTCGGCAAGGTGGCCGAGGAATCCTGCGAGACCATCGAGGCGGCTTACGAAGACGCCACTGACCATCTCGTGTACGAGACGGCCGATCTCTGGTTTCACACCATGGTGCTGTTGCACCAAAAGGGTCGTTCGGGAGCCGACGTGCTAGCTGAGCTAGCTCGGCGCTTTGGGACATCGGGCATCGAAGAGAAGAATTCGCGCAGCAAGGAGACGAATCCGTGATCCAGATCGGCATTCCCAGCAAGGGCCGCTTAAACGAACCCGTATCGGCCCTCTTCAAGCAGGCGGGCTACAAGTTCCGCGCCGACGGGCGCACCTTGCGCATTCCTTGCCCCGGCACGGACGCTTCGGTGGTTCTGCTTCGCACCGACGACATCGCACCGCTGGTAGAAGCCGGCGTCCTGGATGTTGGCGTCGCCACTCAGGACCTGCTGACCGAAAGCCATGCCGATGTAGAGGAAATCCTTCCCTTGGATCTGGGCCACTGCCGCATCGTGCTGGCCGTTCCGGAAAAAGGCAGCATTCAGTCCGTCAAGGATCTCGACGGCAAGACCATCGCCACCTCGTTTCCCAACATCGCTCGCGACTTCTGCGCCAAGTTCGGAGCGACCCCTCGCATCGTCGAAGTGGGCGGCTCCACCGAAGCCATGGTCCCCCTAGGACTGGCCGATGCCATCGTGGATATCACAGAAACCGGCAATTCGCTGCGCGACAACGGCCTCTCGATTCTCGAAGAGATCGGCAAGTTCCAGACGGTGCTCATCACCCGCGCCTCCCGCAAGAATGATCCAGAAATTCTCCAACTGGTGCGACGCCTGCACGGTGCTGTCATCGCTCAGACCTGGCGCTTGGTAGAATACAACCTGCCTCGTGAGAAGCTCCCACTAGCCGAAAAGATCACCCCGGGCTTCCAGTCCCCCACCGTCATGAGCCTGGAAGATCCCACTTGGTGTGCCGTGCGCGCCTTGGTGCCCGCCAAGAAGCTCACCTTCGTGATGGATTCCCTGGAAGAGATCGGCGCCCGAGCCATCCTCCAGTACTCCCTGGAGAACTGCCGCCTGTGAAACTGCTGGCACAACTGCGCGCCATCCTCTTCCTGTCGCTGGTCTTTGGCGGAGTTGTCTTGGTTGGCTTCTGGGTCATCCTGGGATCCGCCATCTTCCATCGGCCTCAATGGATGCGCTCCATGTGCCGTAGCTACTCTCACGTCATCTTTCCCCTCTTCGGAATCCGCGTGGAACTGGAAGGGACAGAGCGTCTCGATCCCAACAAGCGCTACCTGTTCGTCTCCAACCACCAGAGCTTCCTGGACATCATGACCATGATGGGGTGGCTGCGATTCCCCGCCTTCCTGGCCAAGAAGGAAATCGCTTCGTGGCCGCTCTTCGGCTGGTCAATGCGGCAGCTCGGCTGCGTTTTTGTCGATCGCAAAAACCGCCGCGATCGCATGGAGACCCCCCGTCGCGTCCGCGAGGCGCTGGGCATGGGCGTCGACTTCTGCATCTTCCCGGAAGGCACACGCTCGGCGGACGGACAGATTCTGCCATTCCAAAGCGGTGCCTTCCACATTGCCACCGAAGGCCACCTGACGCTAGTTCCGGTGGCCCTGGACGGCTCTGGGTGCATTCTCAATAAGAAGGGCTTCCGGATGTTTCCGGGAACAATCCGATTGGCTACGCTGCCTCCAATCGACCTTGCTGTTGAGGAATGCGACCACAAGGAGCTGGCCCGGCAGGTGGAATCGTCGATTTCGACACAACTTGCCGCATGGCGTATGGGCGGGAATCGCGCTCTTGACTAATTTGCTGTCTTTCCTACTCTATGGGAGCCCGGTTTGACCATGCCTGATCCATTCGCGCGATCGCAACGCGCCTGCGCTTCGATCCTGTTGGCGTTCTCGTTCGGCCTGGCCCAGACGGCGACAAGTCGAATCCGGTCCGTCCGGATCGAAGGCCTGAAGGTCGTGGACACGAGTTACGTCCGCAACTGTCTGAAATTCTCGGTTGGCGACAGCCTCACCGACGACGGACTTTCTGATCGCAGTCGCGAAAGCCTGCGGCAACTGATGAGCACGCAGCTCTTTGCCGACGCGAACATCGAATACCTCCCGGAAGGATCGGGAGTGACGGCGCACGTGACGGTGGTGGAAAATCCCGTTTCCGGACCCATCAAATTCGTCGGCAACAGCGAATTCAATGAAAAGGATCTGAAGGACGCCACGCACCTTTCTGAAGGTGGTGTCCTCTCCAATTCGGCGATTGAACGCGATCGCTCCGCCATGCGCGCCCTCTATGTCGACAAGGGCTACCGCTTGGTCAAGATCACCCCTCAGCGCGAAACTCCTGATCCGACCACCGGGCGCATTCCTCTGACGTGGAAGTTCGAGGAAGGGTCGAAGGTTCGGGTGCAGCACATCTACGTCGAGGGCGACAGCAGCCTGCGCGTCAAAAAGCACGAGACCATCGTCTACCACAGCTTCCGCTGGCGCGGTGACCGGATCAAGGACAGCGTCGTGCTCGACACCTCCTACTCGCACGACGAGATCCTGGACGTGATGGAGACCAAGGAAAAGCGCTGGTGGAGATCTGCGCTCTATTATGAAGACACCCTGATTAACGATCTTGGGAAGATCCGTGACATGTACCGGGAAAAAGGCTTCCTGGATGCCAAGGTCGACACCCACTGGGTCAACTACAGCACCTCCGGCGTGCGCATGGATGTACACCTAACCGTCTCGGAAGGGCGACGCTACCGACGTGGACACGTCGCCTTCGCCGGCAACGAACTGTTTGAGGACCGACAGTTGCGGACTCAGCTGCTGATCGACTCCGGCGACATCATGAACGGCGCCAAGTTTGATGCCGAAGAGCAGCAGCTGGCATCCATGTACCGCGAAGAAGGCCGACTCTTCGTGCAGATCAATCCCATCAAGACCTACCGCAACGACAGCATCATTGATGTCCTCTACACCATCAAGGAAGGACAGCCGGCAACGGTGGCGGAAGTCATCATCGAAGGCAACTCCAAGACGCGCGACAAGGTCATCCGGCGCGAACTGAAGATCTTCCCGGGCGACCTGTATCATCAGAGTTCCATGATGCGTTCCCAGCGCGAAGTGATGCAACTCAACTTCTTCGACAATGTGCTTCCCGACATTCGGCAGGCCGACAAGGAAGGCGAAGTGAACATCGTCTTCAAGGTGACGGAAAAGGAAAAGGGAACCGGAACCTTCTCGGCGGGCGGCGCCTACAGCCAAAGCGAAGGCTTGACAGGAACGCTGGGCGTGCAGGTCCCCAACATCATGGGAACCGGTCGCAAGGCCGACGTTTCCCTGCAGTACGGCGAATACGCCAAGAAGACGAGCCTCAGCGTCACCGAGCCGTGGCTCTTTGACACCCCGACGAGCTTGGGAGGCAGCGTCTTCTACTCCCACACAGTCGACTACAACGACACCGGATATGACTACACGAGTTACGGTTTCGGGCTCAATGTTGGTCGTCGTTTGAAGTGGCCTGACGACTACTTCTCGGTGGGCTCGGGCTACACGCTTTCCCACAACGAGTACGGTACCAGCTACACGACCTATCGCACCGGCTACCTCCTCACCGATGGCTGGGAAAGTTCGCTCTCTTTCTCTGTCTCGCGCGACGACAAGGACCTTCCCGTCTTTCCCACCAGCGGCAGCGTCTATTCGCTTTCCTGGCGCAAGATCGGCGGCCCTCTGGGTGGCGATTTCGACTGTTCCCAGACCACCATCAGCTCCAAGTGGTGGTTCCCGGCCGCCTGGAAGTTCGTACTCGGGGTGGAGGCCACTGGAGGCGTCATCCAAGGCGACAAAATGCAGGCGAGCGACCTCTATCGCATGGGTGGCACGCTGGGCTATTCCGGCAAGCTGCGCGGTTACAACGCAGGCTCCATCGGCTCATCCCGCCTCGGCCGGTCCTATATCTCCACCACCGCAGAGCTGCGCTTTCCGATCGTGGACGGCACATTCTACTTGGTCGGCTTCGCCGATGCCGGCAATGTCTTTGGCCGCACCAGCAGAACCACCGTCTACAATCACAAGGACGATCCCAACTACAGCGTCGGCAATCCTTGGACAGATATTGACATGGCAGACCTCAAGCGCGATGCTGGTCTTGGGTTCCGCTTGCAGATTCCTATGATGGGAATCCTCGGCTTTGATTTCGGATACGGATTCGATCCTCAAGAGGATTCCAATGGCCAGCCGTATCGGATGTCCAATCCGTGGGTTGCTAATTTTGTGATCGAAACCGGATATTAGGAGAATTCATGAAAATTCGCAATGCCCTTTGTCTTTCGCTTCTCGCTCTTGCGGGAGCAGTTTGCGCGGCGGACGCCCCAAGGCTTGCCGTGGTCGATTCCAAGGCAGTCTTCGACGGTTACCTCGGCACCAAGGAAGCACAGGCGAAATACGACAAGCAAGTCGCTTCCTGGGAACAGGAAGTCGCCGATCGCCAAAAGGAGCTCGTCAACCTCAAGGAGAAGTTTGAGAAGCAGAGTCTCATGCTCTCCGAAGAAAAGAAGAGGAAGCTTCAGGACCAGTTCCAGCAAAAGCAGTCGGATCTGCAGAAGTTGGTCTCGACTCTCTATGGCAAGGACGGCAAGGTCCTGAAGGAGAACGAGAAGTTCACCGGTCCCATCGTGCAGAAGATTCGCACCACAGTGCAGACGGTCGCCAAATCCGAAGGCTACGATTTCGTCTTCGATCGCGGAGCCGGAGCCGTCTTCTACTGGAAGGACGATGCCGACTTGACCCAGAAGGTCCTGGATCGCCTCAACTCCGATTACGGCGGATCCATCAGTGCGCCGCGCACCTCAGCGCCAGCAGCAACGCCTGCGACTTCGACAACGCCTGTTCCCAAGGCTTTGCCCGCAGCCAAGTAGTCTCCTTTGCCGCTACCTTTAAGACTCCGCGCCTCCGAAGTTGCTCGACTTTGCGGTGCGCAGTTGGAAGGTGAGGATCCTTTTCTGGAGGCCCTAGCGTCTCCGGAAAATGCTGGCCAGACAGATTTGGTCATCTGGTTCCGGGCAGGGAAATCCCTGCCCATTGGCGTTCCAGATTCTGTCGCAATTCTTTGCTTGCCCGACCAAGCTCTTGGTCAGCGCACTCGACTAGTTCACCCCAATCCCCTCGCAGCTTTGCAAAAATTGCTGGAGGGACCGTGCGCCCCCGCTCCGGTTGCGGATCATTGGCTTTCGGACGTACAGATCGTGAGCCGCTTTGGAGAAGGAGCATGGGGAGCCCGCATTCACCCCACCGCAGAGATCCATCCCAGCGTACGCCTTGCTCCGGGTGTCGTCGTCGAAGCCGGATGTTCCATCGCCGCCGACAGCATCCTGGAGGCGGGATGCATCCTACACCGTGGCACCCACCTGGACGCAGGATGCCGTATCGGCTCCGGAACGGTGCTCGGCTCTCCTGGCTTCGGCCTAGTTCCTGATGCTACCGGCTTTGCCGTCCTCCCCCATCATGCCGGGGTCGTCCTAGGCAAGGGCGTACATCTGGGGCCGCTCTGCAATGTCTCCGCAGGCATTCTTGATGCCACCTCCATCGGTTTTGGAAGTCATCTCGACGCCCAGGTGCAAGTCGGTCACAATTGCCACATTGGGTGCAAATGCCGCATCGCAGCCCAGACCGGCCTTTCCGGTTCGGTGCGCTTGGGAGACCGCTGCTTGGTGGGAGGACAGGCAGGCTTTGCCGATCATGTCACTCTCGGAAGCGACTGCATCGTGGCCGCTCGCGCCGGCGTGACCAAAAATTGGCCCGATGGCACCAGCCTTGGCGGTTTCCCGGCTCGACAGCTTTCGCAATGGCGCCGGGACCTGGCGCGTCGCGCCTAAGCCCCTTCTTCGATCTCGCGTTCCAGAGCCTGCAGACGCCAACTTTCGGCGTAGTAACCGCCTTGCGCCAACAACTCCTCGTGACTTCCGACCCCGACCAGGCGCCCCTTCTCAAGGACCAAGATGCGATCAACCCACTGAAAGGCGCTGTAGCGATGGCTTGAGACTACGCGCGCGCGCCCGGAAAAGTGCGGGCGCAGCCGCTCCAGAATGCCGGCCTCGGTAGCGGCATCCACCGCCGAGAGGGTGTCATCCAGCAGCAGCACCTCGGCTTCCTTGGCCACGGCACGCGAAAGCGAAAGTCGCTGTCGCTGCCCCCCTGACAGATTGACGCCGCGCTCCCCCAGCACCGCTTGGTAGCCACCCTGGATCTGCGGAATGTCTTGATCGAAACAGGACAGACTCGCCCAGGGCTCGGGATCTCCCATGGTCGCTCCCTCGGGACGGCCCATCAGGATGTTCTCGGCGATGGTTTGGGAAAAGAGGAAACCGTCTTGCGGCACCAGGGCAAAGTGGGCAAAGAGCTCTTCGCCAGGAAGACGGGAAATATCCAGGCCGCGCAAGAAGACGGTCCCTTCGGGAGGGCGGCGCAGGCCGCACAGAAGCGCCAGGAGCGTCGTCTTGCCAGCACCAGGACCTCCGGCAAGGCCGAGACCCTCGCCTTCCTCCAGCACAAAGGAGACGTCTTCCAAGGCCGAGAGCGCATCGGGCCGATGACGGAAGGAAAGATGACGCACCTCCAGAAGCGGCACTCCGGCGCGTGGCCCAGGAACCACCAATCCTGCCTCAGAAGGAGCCTTGGCCTCGAACTCGTCCATCTCGCGTTCCAGCAACTGCAGGCGATCAAGACTCGCCACCCCGCGCTGAAAGAGGCTTGTGACCCAGCCAAGTCCCACCATAGGCCACTGCAGGCGGAAGAACACCATCACCGCCGCCGACACCGTACCGATGCTGGTGTGCCCGGCTTCGACCGCCACGGCCCCGCGCCACAGGAGCAGACAGGTGCCCAGCCCCCCCAGCGCCGTAATGGCGGGCCAGAGCACTCCTTGCACCCAGCTTGAGCGCACCGTGAGCCGCCGCAGTTCGTCGGAACGCTCGGCAAAGCGGCCCTGGAACAGCTCTTCGCGGCCGAACCCTTTGACGACACCGATGCCGGCCAAGGTGTCGTGAGCAAAGGCGTTGAGCTCCGAAAGAGCCGCCTGAATGCGAGCAAAGGAACGGTGCATAGCGGCCATGCCGCGGTTGGCCAAAAAGGGCGCTACGAGCAAAGGAGCCAAGGCCCACAACGCCAGGCGGGAATCCAGGTAGAAGAGGGTGAAGAGCGACCACACCACCGCCACGCCAGTGCGGAAGAGATGGAGAATGGCCGGCCCCACCACGTCGCGCAAACGGTCAAGGTCCGAGGTGGCGAGATTCATCAAATCGCCGGTGGAACGAGTGTCGAAGAAGGCCGGAGGCATCTTCTGGATCGACTCGAACAGGCGCTTGCGGATGTCGTATTCGATGGCGCGCGAGGCGCGAATGACGGTCCAGCGCTGCAACCAAAGAAGTCCGGCTGAAATGAGAGCCGCCCCCAGGATCTCCAGGAGCCAGACGTAGATGCGTTCTCCCGGCAAATGGGCCCGCAGGCCGTCGAGGATCTTGGCAAGCAGGATAGGCTCGACCTGGTCGAGTGCCGTAGAGAGAAGCACCGCCGCAATGCCCAAGAGCACCTGCGTGCGGTAGGGACGCAGCTGTTTCCAGAGGTAGGTGGTAATGGTCAAGTCCCTAAGATACTAGCCCACTGCCGTAGAACAGAAAGCACAAACCACACAGCTCTAAAAACGGGAGTCAGGCAAAGTTCATCGGGTAGAGGAGACCCCCAGCCTGCGGACCGTCTCGAAGGAATCGCCATCCACGGTAAGGACTCGGACCTTCCACAGATAAACGCCAGCGGCGACATTGCGTCCTCCCCGAGCGCGCAAGTTCCACAGCAACGGCAAGGTGCGACGTCCATCCACGGTCTCGGGCAGGGTGCGCAACCGCTCTTGTGAGACTTCCGTAGAGAAGTCCGTGACCAGCGTTCCCAGGTTGTCGTAGATCGCCACCGAGACGCTGGCGGCTTTCGGCAGTTGTACTGTCATGGACAGACAAGATGCCGAATCAGCGCATTCAGGGACATCGGTGCCAAAGGCGTCATTTCCCATATCCAGGCGGACTTGTGCCATGGGACGTGCTACGGCCAGAGCCACCTCCGTTGAGACGATTGGACGAAGTGATGCCTCAACTGAGGTCGTGACCGGCTTGGCGAAGACCTTGAACATCAATTTTGCAGGCAAGGACCACGCGCCCGAATCGTCCTCAGCCTCGACGAAGAGGCTATCAGAGCCAACAAAGCCGGAAGCCGGTATGTAATTCAAGGTGCTGCCGACAAAAGTTGTCGTGCCATGGAGAGGCGACGTCGATACGCGGTAGCCGGTAACGAGGCCATCTTTGTCAGATCCGGAAAGTCTCACCGAAACCGCCATCTCCTGGAATGTCGTGGCGGAATCTCCCGCAAGCGTCGGGACATCGTTCACGGAGCGAACCCGCACCGCAAAGGTATCGCATGCCGAAGCGCCCGAATCGTCCGTAGCGCATACCCGCACCGTATCGAGACCAAAAGAGTCGGAGGCCACGGAGATCCTCAACACCTTGCCGGAAAGGTTCGCGGTGAGGAGAGCCACGTTGGAATGCGCCACCGTGAGCCGCAAACTGTCGCCATCGCGATCCGCAAAGACTCCGGTAAGGTTGACAGAAACCGTCCCGGTATCCTCGGGAATCACGAGACCGGCCAGAGGTGCCGCAACCGTCGGGGCGTGGTTCACATGCAATACCGTGAACTTCACCAAGGCAGGCGACGACCACGCACCCGAATCGTCCTCGGCCTCAGCGAAGAGGCTATCAGAGCCAACAAAATTCGAATCGGGCAGGTAGCGTAGAACGCTGCCGACAAGAGTTGCGGCGCCATGCAGAGGCGTTGTCGTGACGCGGTAGCCAGTGATATGGCCATCCTTATCTGCACCCGAAAGGCTCACAGAAACCGCTGTCTCCTGGAGCGTCTTGGCAGAATCCCCCGCAAGCGTCGGGACATCATTCACGGAACGAACCCGCACCGCAAAGGTGTCGCACACCGAAGCTCCTGAATCATCCGTAGCGCACACCCGCACCGTGTCGAGACCAAAGGAGTCGGGGGCCACGGAGATCCTCAACACCTTGCCGGAAAGGTTCACAGTAAAGAGAGTGGCATTGGAATGAGATACCGCAAGGCGCAGGCTGTCGCCGTCGCGATCAGCAAAGACTCCGGTAAGGTTGACAGAAACCGTCCCGGTATCCTCGGGAATCACAAGATCCGCCAGAGGTGCCGCAATCGACGGGGCGTGGTTCACATGCAATACCGTGAACTTCACCAAGGCAGGCGACGACCACGCACCCGAATCGTCCTCGGCCTCAGCGAAGAGGTTGTCGATGCCAACAAAGTTCGAATCGGGCAGGTAGCGTAGAACGCTGCCGACAAGAGTTGCGGCGCCATGCAGAGGCGTTGTCGTGACGCGGTAGCCAGTGATATGGCCATCCTTATCTGCACCCGAAAGGCTCACGGAAACCGCTGTCTCCTGGAATGTCGTGGCGGAATCGCTAGGAAGCGTCGGGGCGTCGTTCACGGAACGCACCCGCACCGCAAAGGTGTCGCACACCGAAGCGCCCGAATCATCGGCAGCGCACACCCGCACCGTATCGATACCAAAGGAGTCGGGGGCTACAGAGAACCTCAGCGCCTTGTCGGAAAGCTCCGTGGTAAGGAGAGTGGCGTTGGAATGCGCTACTGTGAGCCGCAAGCTGTCACCATCGCGATCCGCAAAGACGCCGGTAAGGTTGACAGAAACCGTACCGGTATCCTCGGGGATCACAAGATCCGCCAGAGGCGCCGCAACCGTCGGAGCATGGTTCACGTGCAATACCGTGAACTTCACCAAGGCAGGCGAAGACCATGCGCCCGAGTCATCCTCGGCCTCGACAAATACGCTGTCACTACCGACAAAGCTCGAATCGGGAACATAGCGCAAAGCACTACCGACAAGAGTTGTCGTGCCATGGAGGGGCGCTGTCGTAACACGGTAGCCGGCGATAACGCCGTCGCTATCCCGCCCCGCAAGCGTCAGAGACAACGATGAATCCTGCGGTAAGCTTTCCGAGAGGTCGCCCAGTACAGGAAGCTTGTTGGTCTTCGCCGTCGTCGCCGACGGAATTTGTCGCAGCACAATATCGTCGAGCGTCACCGTAGCCAGGTAGTTACCAAGATCAAACTCCATGCGCGCTGCCGTGTCGGTGGCTTCGGTCATGGTGAAGTAGAGGTGGTAGCGAGCGTGCGAGGTGTCTATCTGGAGATTGTTCCACTTCGAATAGGAGGTGTAAGTTCCGCTGCTCTGACCAATATTTGGATAGATGGAACGGGCAGCGCTGGCCCAAGCCGTGAAGGCAAGTTCATAGCGACGTCCTTGGACCAGCTTCACGGGCGACTGGGTGAGCTGCACGTGCCAGACATCCGATCCGCTGTCACTGATCACGGTGCGGTAGGCGTCATCCACCACGCCAGAAGTGCCAGAAGCGCCGCTGTACCAAGCCATCCCCCAATGAGCCGAACCGCTATCGAAGGAACCATTTTGGAGCAGGTTGTCGCCACCCGAATCGGGAAGGAATTCGGCACCGATTGTGGTATCGGAGGCCATGACGACCTTCAGAGGATTGGTGGCCCCCGAGAGCACCCCCGTCCACCCCATGAAGGTGGCGCCAGAGTCCGCCTTGGCCGTCACAGTCACGGTATCGCCTTGGGCATAAGCGGATTTGATCGGAGAGACCGCCACGTTTCCATGCGCCGATGTGACGACAGAAAGTGTCACAGTTCCCGTATAGCGGAAGTTTGCCTGCACGACGCGGTTTCCATCCATCACGACGGCGGTCTGCGTGTCGGTTCCGATAGTTCCGCCACTCCAACTGGCAAAGGTGTGATTGGCATCGGCACGAGCTATCAGATGGACCGTATCCCCCTTGGCGTAACTGTCTTTGAGGGGACTTGCGGTGATCGATCCCCCACTTGCCTGCAGTTTGAGCAGGAATGGTCCGCTCCCTGAAGAAAAGTCGTCGGCGGGATTGAGAGTGTGGTTGCGCACGAAACGTCCAGAAGCCGTTAGGCCAGTTTCTGTCCATCCCCCTAATGTGTCTGCCCCCGAGACCAGCGCTGCCGAACTCTCGACCTTGTCGCTGATCGACCAATTGCACCAACTGATCTTCCAAGAGGCCAAGGAATCAAGCCATTCCCGCGAAGAGGCGGTGTCGACGTTCCCATCCCCGGAGGCGTCGGTGGTCCCCCACTCGGTGGAGAAGATAGGAAGCCCCTTGGCAATGGCCGTCGCCACTCGATCCCGCAAAGCCTGCTTGTGCGTGCCCGCGTAAAAGTGGAGGGTATACATCACGTTGGCGTAGGATAGCGGCGCCGCAGCCGCCACATCAACATCCTGGCTCCAGGTGGGCGTCCCGACGATGATGACCGCCTGGGCATTGATTGCCTGGATGGCCGGGATCACAGCGTTCGCATAAGCGCTGATCTGCGTCCAAGTGGTGGTGCCGTTGGGTTCGTTGCAAATCTCCCAGAGGATGTGCGACTTCCCATGGTACTTGGAGACCATCCTCTTGAAGAAGGAGATGGCCGAATCCTGGTTGGTCTGGGGATTCTTGTCAGTGAGAATGTGCCAGTCAATGATCAGGTAGACACCGGCCGCCTCGGTGGCCGCCACCATGGTGTCGAGCCGCGCTTCCAATAAATTCCGTTGCCACGAACCTCCGTCCACATAGCCACCTTGCTCGGTGTACATCGCCGCCCGCACCACGTCGACGCCCCAATCGGAGGCAAGCCAAGCGATAGAGGAACGATTCATATACTGGCCATACCAGGAGAGGCCGTGGGAACTGACGCCGCGCAATTGGATGGGAGATCCGCCCTCGTTGCACAGGTGGGCTCCGCACACCGAGAGCTGACCATTGACCGCCACCGGAGAACCGACCGGATACGCTGCCGAAGCGCTGGTCCAGGACATCCAAACAATCAGGGCTACAAAGAGCATGTGCAGGCGCAAGGGCGTTCCTTCTCAGATGATGCGTGGTTGGCATCCTCAAAACTAGACAAAAAAATCCCCGAACATCGGTCCGGGGATGATTCGAAACGCGATGCTTTCTGCGTTTATGCCGGGAAGCTGTGGTCCTTCACGGCCTGGTCGTAATCTGTCAAACCTTTGAGCACTTGGCTGCGGAGATCGGCAAAGGCGCGGACAAAGGGCGGGCGACGGGCGGTGAGCCCCAGCATGTCATGCAGCACCAGCACCTGACCGCTGCAGTGCGGGCCGGCTCCAATGCCGATGGTGGCTATCGACAGTGCCGAAGTGACCTCGGCGGCCAATGCGCTGGGAACGTGCTCCAGCACCACCGAACAGGCTCCAGCGGCCTCCAAGCCCTTGGCGTCGGACAGAATTTGTCTAGCCTCAGCGGCGTCGCGACCGGTCTGTTTGAGACTGGTCGCGGTCTGCGGCAAGAGGCCCAGATGGCCCATGACAGGAACTCCTCCACTCACCAAGGCGCGCACGGCCTCGAACTTGCCGCCCTCAAGCTTCACGGCATCGGCTCCGGCACGCTGCAGGGCTAGCCCGTTTTCCAGAGCCAGTTCCGGAGTCACATCGGCACCGAAGGGCATGTCGGCCACCACCACCGCCTCGGAGGAACCGCGGCGCACCGCGGCGGTGTGATGGAGCATCTCGGGCATGCCGATCTCGGCGGTGCGGGAATAACCCAGGACGACATTGGCCAGGGAATCTCCTACCAGCAAGAGATCGATCTTGGCTTCCTGGCACAGCCCCGAAAAACCGGCATCGTAGCAAGTGACCATGGAAATCGGCAAACTTTGGCGCAGCCGAGAGCACAATACGTCTTCGATTCTAGACATCAGCTCCTCCTCCTCAAATGGCGCTCAGAGGGAAAGAGATCCCTCGATGCCAAAGCTGAAGTAAAGCCCCGTCCCGTCGGAAAACAGGGGGGTTAGCTTGGAATACACAGGAACCGAAGTTCCCGTCTCATCGATGGCACCATGCACCGGCTGCCAGCCCCGTTGACGGGCATTGCCAGCGCCCAGGTAACGCGCCCAATCGCTGTCGAAATCGGCAAAGAGATTCTGCACCTCGAAGTAGAAGCGAAAAGCCTTGAAGGGCGGAATGGAGGAGGTCAGATCAAGCTGGATCCGCATGTCGGTGCGGAACATGTCCTGAAGACTCGGAATGGCCAGAGCCATGGAATCCTGCTGCACCGTCACCTTCTTGGAGGCGGAATCTAGCTGATACTGGTAGTAGGGCTTCCCAATTGAGAAGGTATGCGTCAAGATGATGGAAAGCAGCGTGTCGCTGCGCGGATGGATGCGGAAGAGCGTCTGCACGTCCAAGTCGCGGTTGGCTTCCCAGGGAAGGGTCTGCCCACCCGAAAGCTGGTATTCGCCGTAGACGCGCGAGGCGTTGATCTGCATCTGCAGGGTGTGGAAAGTGCGCCAATCGAGTTCGGCCGTGCCTCCCCAGACGTTGGCCGTGACGTTGTCTTCGGCCTGCTGGAAGTTCCACCACATGTCCGGAAGCGGAAGCGCCGGGTTGTTGTAATTGCGCCAGTAAGCGGTACTCGAAAAGGTGATGCCGCCGGGCAGCGGATGGCCAACGCCAAATTTTGTCTCAAAGGAGCGAGTGCGCTTGTTGCCCAAAACGTCGCAGATGACGGTGCCTTGATCACTGGTGTTGCACGTGTTGTACTTGATCGCCTCGGTGTGTTCTTCCTGACGCAAGCTCGTATTGGCATCCACTCCAAAACCAGCAACCGGACCAGACCACGAGAGCGAGGCTTCGGGCGCGGCATCAACGTCGGAAATCCATAAACCTCCAGCGGAAGCTCCCAGGGTTCCGCCGGCGAGAGGCCAGCGCAGACGCGCCGCAGCACGGGCGCTCTGGTAGCTGAAGTCGTCCTTGGCCAACTGGACGGCAAGCGAAGAGCCGCCCTTGATGTTGCCGCTGGCGTCCTTCTCAAAGCCGTGTTGCCGGTTGTCGTCCACCAAATGAAAGACCCCGAGGATCTCCGGTTCGGCATCCCACAACTTCGCCGCCGGGCGCCAAGTCATTCCGAAGCGATCATCGGTGCGCGTGGCCTTTACGGCGGCCCAATAGGCGCTGTCGCTAGCACAACTGGAAACTTGATAGCATGGGCTTCCCGCCGTCTGGCTCGCATGCTGTCCGCGCAAGTAGCCAATGGTGTCGCCGTACATGCTTTCGCTAGCGGTATAGACACGACCGGCGTAGGCCTGCAAATAACCGAAGGGCAGATCGCCCTCCGTCTGTCCAAAGGCCACAAGGTGCTGAGCATCGCCCTTCACGATGGTCACGGGACTTTCGTTGTTGTGCTGTTTGTCGCCCACGAACTCGTCGAAGCGGTAGTCGTCCGAGGCTCCCATGACGGTCGCCGAATTTTGCATGGCCCCAATGGGCACATTGACCCGCGCGAAGCCGTCAAAGGAAGTCAAGTCAAAATCTGTCGTTTGTGTCTTGCCGGTGTCGCGGCTGGAGGAATTCTTGCCGTCGGCCAGAACTCCCGCGAAGAAGCGGTCGCCCAGATTCTTGAGCAGCGACGGATCGAGCCAGCGCCCGGAGGCAACCAGGGTGGCATCGCCCGCAAGCGGGGTGGCGATGTCCAGTTCGCGGTTGGTGAGTCCCATGGAAAGGGTGGCATCGAAGCGGTCCGAAGGCGGGACAAGCGGCTGGTATTGAATGGCCGAGGCCAGTCCCTGTTCCAGAGGCCCCTTGGAGGGGTCGTGCTCGATGCGGATGGACTGCAACACGCGCGGCGAGAGGACGCTCGTGTTGCCGGGAAAGGAGATGTCCAGGTGGCGAAGGTTGGGAATGGCGAAAGGCCCTAGCAGGTGGACCACGTCTGCGGAGCGCGAGCCGTAAACCGAGACTTCACTAGTGTACTCGCGCACGCCACTGACGCCCGGCAGGGTGCGCAGGTGCTCCTGGAGGTCAAAGCGCATGCCGGCCATCTCCTCGATGCCGGCGATGGTACCGGGCACGTTGGAGCGACGGCCGTTCGAAGTCCCAGCCACGGTGCGATCTTCCAGACGCGCGCCCAGCGGGTCAAGTGTGACCGAAATATCCAGCGGATCGCCCACCTGGGAAAGCGCCAAAGTGGCACCGCGATACCCAGACTTGCGTAGGGTCAGTTCCACGGGGCGCGGGACCCGGACCTGAAAACGGCCCTGGTCGTCCGTGGCCCCCAGGAACTGGGAATCGGGATCAAAGAAACGCACCTTGGGGATCGGCATGTCGGTCTGGGCGTCGATGACGACGCCGACCGCGTCCACTTGAGCGTGGACGAGACCGGCTAGGAAGAGGATCGCGAAAAGTGCGTAGCGTTTCATATTAGAACTGTGTCGCCCAGCCCAGCTCGTCGGGAGCTTCGCCGTACTGGATGGCCTGGATCGCCGACAACAGGCGCTTGGCAAGCGGCCCGGCAGTGCCGTCGCCGACCTTGACGGTCTCGCCCTTGTAGCTGAACTCGCCAACCGGCGAGATCACCGCCGCGGTGCCGGTGCCGAAGGCTTCGAGCGTGCCCGCCTTGGCAGCCTCGATGACCTCGTCCATGGTGATGCGGCGCTCGGTGACCTTGAGTCCCCAGTGCCGGCAGATCTCCAGCACCGCCTTGCGGGTGGAGCCGCCCAGGATGGTGCCCAGAAGGGCCGGTGAGATCACCTCGTCTCCGATCTTGAAGACGATGTTCATGGAGCCGACTTCCTCGACGTACTTGTGCTCGATGGCGTCGAGCCAGAGCACCTGCTCATAACCCTTGTGCTTGGCATCGAGAGCGGCACGCAAGCTTGCAGCGTAGTTGGCGCCGGCCTTGGTGGCACCTAAGCCCCCCGGAGCGGTGCGGACCATCGTCTCTTCCACCCAGATCTTGACCGGCTCGAAGCCGTGGGCGTAATAGGTCCCGACCGGCGAGAGGATGACGAAGAAGAGCGCCTCGTTGGCCGGGCGCAAGCCGAGGAAGTTCTCGGTACCGATCAGGCAGGGGCGGATGTAGAGCGAGCAGCCGCGGGTGCTGGGAATCCAGTCGCGATCGGCCTTCACCACCGCCTTCACGCCTTCGATGAAGACCTCGTCTGGTGGAGGGGGCAGGCAGAGGCGATCGGCGCCGTTGCGCATGCGCTGGGCGAGATAGGACATGTGGAGAATGCGGTCCTGGCTATCGGCACCGTGGAAGGCCTTCATGCCTTCAAAGAGAGCCTGACCGTAATGGAAGACGCAAGCGCCCAGGTCCAGGGAGATGGGAGCGCGAGGCACCACACGGGCATCGTGCCAGCCCTTGGATTCGCTCCAGTCGCAAAGAAAGGCGTGATCCGTGAAGTACTTGCCAAAGCCCAGGCCGGTGTCGGAGGGCTTGGTGCCGGGGTTCTTGATGTGTTCGGTGCGAATGTCCATTGGTTTTCTCCTGAGAATGCAGAACAGAATACGATAGAAATGACGGAGAGGAAGCTAGGAATCGACGTCCCAGCCGAACCAGGCGGCCAAAGCGAAGGGATAGAGGCGCCACACGGGATAGGCCACCACGGCGACATAGAGCAGGCCGCGAAGCAGACTGTGCCACCAGCGCGGAGATTCCCGCCGCGCCGTGCCGAAGAAGCCGACGACCTCGAAACCGACGGCAAGCAAGCAGGTCACGGCCGTCGCGATGCCGCAGATCCAGAAGCCGCTAGCCTCAGCAAATTCGGGATTCCAGTGGAAGCAGTAAACAAAACCCAGCGAAAAGGCAGCCTCCAGGACCAGCAGGTAGACGCCGCCGAGGCTCCAGGCCATCAGTCAGCCTCCCCGATGGCACCGTTGTCGACGCCTGAGAAGCAGTCTACCACAAGCCCCGTGCGCTCTCGCACTCGCACGGCCAGAGCCTCCAGCCACTCAAGAGGTAGCGGATGACAGCCGACCTTGGCGGTGCTGCGGGCCACGGTATGCAGCTGCACCGAAAGGATCGTCCCCTTTTGACGGATCCTGTCTAAACGATCCAGCCAGGCGTCAAGCTCCTGAGCAGAGGGAACGATCTCGCCGTAACGGAAGAAAAGCGTCTGGATGCGCAGAGGCACATGGGCAGTCGCCCACGAGAGGTTTTCTTCGATGCGGGAAAGCTTTACTCGCGAGGCGTTCACGATGTCGTGGAACTCCTGGGTGCCGGCATCGAGTTTGCCCCACACCTCGCCGTCATCTCGGCAAAGCTCCAGCACACCGGCCTGCACGGTCGGGTGATCAAGCAGCGTGGCATTGGAGATGAGCACCAGGTGGAATGGCGCCTTCCCTTGCCCCACCCGCTCGCGGCGCAGTTGCGCAAGCGCGACACACACGCCGGGAAAGCCCGGATCCATAGTGGATTCGCCGTCCCCTGAAAGGGCCACGTCGTTGAGCCGCAGGTGAACCGGCTCGACGTCCGGATACAGGCGCTGCAGGCGATCTTCTTCCCAGCGATCCAAGAGCCAGGAGACCTCGCTTTGCACCAAGGCCGGATCAGAAGGGCGACGCTTGCGGGCAATGCGGCGATCTACCTGGCAATAGGGGCAATCGTAATTGCAGACCTTGTCGAGGTTGAGATTCACCCCGATCGAGATCCCGCCAGCCCGGCGCGAAAGCACCGGATAGGCATGAACCAGAGTCCCGAACTGGTGGGCATGATGGCTCTGGGCCCGCACCAAGGCTTCGTCGTCCATATCGGCAAAGATAGGTCTACGGCCCTTGCGCAACCAGTGGAAGGGAATCAGAAGGTCTGGGAGAGCAGCATCTCGTGGCGGAAGCCTGGCGTGAGCCCCGAAGCTTCGCTCCAGGGCCGAGTCAAGCGATAGCTCCAACGAGATCCCGAGAAGCTCCAGGCCACCTGGATTCCGGTGGTCCAAACATTCGCCTGGCTGGCTCCGGCCAGCACTTCGGCATCGCCCAGGCCGGCAGTCCAGGCTTTGGGCAGAGTTCCGGAGCGCTCGATGTGGTTCCAACCAAGCTGCGGGGCAAGTGAGAAGGAACGCCAGAACACCGTCCAGGAGCCGTTCACGCCCAAACGCGTCACCACCGAACGCCCCGCCGCTTGGGTTCCGGCAAAGCCGGGCAGCCAGTTCCCGACAGGAACCGTCAAGGAGGTCTCGTTCAGGCGCAACCAAGCGTATTCCAGCCACACTCGAGGCAAGCCCAAAGTTCCCGGCTCCCATGGCTCCACCTGCAGGCGTGTGCTCCAGAGCATGTGTTCCAGATGCGAATCCAGACCATCGGTGTCGCAATGGACCGAGGCGCGTTCACGGCCTTCTTCGCCGCGCAGCTCAGCCGTGGTGGCCGTCCCCAGAATCGGCAAGCGAAGCGATGCCCCCGAAAAAATGGTGCGCTCGAACTGCCGCCAAAGAGAACTGTCGCCGCGCGGATCGATGGTGCGGTAGCCTCCCCAGGTTTGCCATTGGGCATCACCCAGGTTGCCGGCGGCACGGAAATCCCACGTACGCGCAAGACCTCCGTTATTGAGCGTGTCCCACAAACCATCTCCGGAATCGAGCCGTCCAGCCACGTCCAGCCGCCGCCACGCCACGCCGCCATCAAAGCGTGCGATGGAGCCCAGACGCAATCCCGTGCGCAGCACCGTCTCGCCATCGCTCCAAGCCGGCACCCAACCTTCGAGCCCCCAACTGATCCAGTGATCATGCACGAACGGATAGAGAAGATCCCAGCCACCGCCAAAACGGATGCCGGCCGGAGAATCCCACGTTTTCAAGGCGCCTGTGGGATTCTGCGAGTTCAGGCCTTCTCGGAGATCATAGGCATCAAAACCCAACACGCCGCCACCGGGAACGGAAACCACTGTCTTGGTCCAGAAGGCGGAATGTCCTTCGTCCAAGGAAAGCCCACCGACGCGCACCTTGTCGCTCCAGGTTGTCACCCCTAAGACCGTCTTGGCCGCCTCTTGGGTGCCCAGATCGAATTCCGGGCGCGCAGGAGATGCCACGCCGGGAAGGCCGAGATCCGGGCGCCAAACCGCCTGGATCTGCGGAATGGCCGGAAACAGCCACGTAGGTCCCGGATCTTCCGTAGCCTGACTTTGCGCCTGCAAAGCCAGGAACAGCAACGAAAGCGAAAGCATGGCAAAAGAGTACCTCCCAACGCTGGATTTCCCCGCAAGTTTCTTTGTTGCTTATTTTTCTTTGCGGTCGTATATTACCGGTAACATGGAATCGGTAAGAAAATCACCTTCATCCTCCGCTCAGTACCAGAAGACCTTCCGCTCGCGGATGACCTCCTTAGGACTGGTTCGCAAGGATGCCTGGATTCTTCCTGAACATGCCCTGACGCTGGCGCGTGTCGTCAAAGCGCTTCAGAAACCAGCCACGCGAATCCTCATTGAGGAAGGACCGGAAACGATGGAACAAAAGATCCTGAATACGCAGTCCCTTTGCGCACTTCTGCAGCAGGAGTTTGCCGGCAAGGCGGTGGACGTGAGTGTGATCGAAGGCGTCAACCCCGCCATCCTGTGCCGCATGAAGGACCACGGCGACTTGCCCATCGTGGTAGGAGTCGCCGGCGAAGCCATCATTGCTCAGGCCAACTTGTGGCCCGAAAGCCAGGTCGCCGACCCGGCCCGCCTCAATCGCGAACTGATGCTTGCCGAAAAGCTTTTCGGGCTCGCCAATATCTCGCTTGACCGCATGGTCGACGGCAGCGTGTGGTACGTGGCCTACGGAGCGCTGCGCTCTCAGTCTGCTCCCGAAGACATTGCCTACGAGATCGAGTCCCTGGCGCAGAGCGTCCTGGACATCGCCCAGACCTTCAAAGATCAGATCACTCGCTAACCAAAGGACGACGCCATGGGAATCATCACCAAGATCTGGACCGCCGTGCGCGGCCACGCCACCGAGGCCGGAGAGGCCATCATCGACTCCAACGCCCTGACCATCCTGGATCAGGAAATGCGCGACGCCGACGCCGAACTGCGTCGCTCCAAGGACAGCCTCACGGAAGTGATGGCTAAGCGCAAGGTGGCCAGCGACAAGCTCCTTGACAAGAAGGCCAAGGCCAAGGAATACGAAGGTTACGTCCAGGCCGCCCTCTCCAAGAACGACGAAGCCCTGGCCACCGAGGTGGCCGGCAAGATCGCCGAATTGGAAGGCGACATCGCCACCGACGAAGGACTCATCAAGGAATTTGACGGCAGCATCGACAGCCTGCACAAGTCCATCTCCGAAGCCGACGAGCGCCTCAAGCGCATGAAGGTCAAGGTGGACGTGGTCAAGGCGCGCGAGCACGTCATCAAGGCCTCGCAGGTGGCTGCCGCCGCCAATTCCGGTGCCAACTCCAAGGTCGCCGGAGCCCTGGAAAGCCTCGATCGTCTCCAGGAATCCCAAATTCAGCGGCAAGCGCGCATCGAGGCCGCAAACCAACTGGCCAAGGAAAATACCGACGCCGGCCTGGACGAAAAGCTGAAGGCCGCCGGCATCAAGCCGGGCGGCACCAGCGCTCAGGACGTGCTGGCTCGTTTCCGCAATCCTCAGGGCTGATTCAAACCCCAGCGGAGGTGTCGGGATGTACTTTGGAAGCATGCGATCCAGGGTACGCGTCCGATATCTTTTGCTGGGTCTATGTGGACTCACAGTTCTCTCCGACGCATGGGTCTGGTGGCAAGGACGCCAGCGTATCTTGCCGGCGCCGCGCGGCAATGCTCCAGCTTGCATCGTGGTCCCAGGAGCCTCCGTCTATCGCGACGGCAGACTTTCCCCTATCCTCAAGGAGCGCATGGATGCGGCGCTCTTGGCTCTTCGGGCATGGCCTTCCTCCCAATTGCTGCTTTCAGGAACCGCCATTCCCGACGGCTATGACGAAGTCACCGCCATGCGGCGTTATGCCATCAACAAAGGTTTCGACAGCACCCGGATTCGTTTGGATCGCAAAGGGGACAACACCGTCCAAACGATTGGGAACCTAAGAAGCATTCTGCAAAGCGGTCAGAAAGCCGTAATCATCTCGCAGACATGGCATCTCCCCAGAGCCCTTTGGTTGGGTGAAAACATCGATCTCCATGGCCTCGCCTGCAATCCAGACACCTCGCGCCAAGGACTTGTCCAGCAAGGGCGTGAGCATCTGGCACGTATCGAAAACTTCTGGCGGGTCATGCTCCCCTTTTAGGGAGCTTCACAGCAAAAAAGGCAGCCAGCAGGCTGCCTTTTCGCTTTCGGTAAGTTCTCGTCCCCCGATGCCCTTCGGTTTCCTAGAAGGTCCAGCCCAGGGAGAAGTTGGTGCCGAATTGGGGCGATCCCATCAGGAATCCCGTCCAAGGCTGTCCAATCTTCTTGGTAAGACTGAGAGTCGAATCCGTCGCCTGCCTGGTTCCCGTCTTTTTGTAGGTGTTGTCCCACGGCAGGTAGCCGACTCCGAGGTTCCAATCGATGGCAAGGTGCCCGATGCGGCGATTCACGCCCCAGTAGAGCATCGGCCCAAGACGGCTTTGATCGACCCGGCCATGCATCGCGGGCTTGGCGGAGTCAGCATCTCCCGCTGACCAATTGTAGTCCAGCATTCCCTGGACATACATGCCGGTAAAATCTTCAAAGGGATACCAACGGATACCCGCCATGACGTCAAAGATGTGGGCATCGACCTTGTATTCCTGGTAGGTCAAATCGAAACTCAGATAGCTGATCGTGCCAATGCCAGCGAAATGCGGCTTGATGCTCCGTTCATAGTCAACCTGTAAACCAGTGAAGTTATTGTCGGAAAACAACGGCACGGCAGCCGTACTCAGGATCGAAACCGGATGGAGGTAGATCGCATTGCGCGATTCGTCTCCCTCCACTGCGCCAGCCCGTACGGCGGAAGCCGCAACCAGCCCAGATAATAGTACCCACGTCGCCGATTTGAAGAGGCTGTTGCTTTTTCGCATTGGCATAATTTACGCCACCGCACCACACCTTTCTGGCAAATGGCGGAAAAAAGTTCACCTCGATGAAAACTCCAGTCTCCAAAGTGCATGCAAGCCGCTGACGTTTTACGCTCCAGGATGCACCTTTGCCTCCCTATGGCCAGCCGAGCCGATCGCCACAAGCCTCAAGGATACGTAGCCCCCAAGCGCCGCGCCAAAAGCGCAGGCTCTCTGCCGCAGGACCTGCCGCACTACGAACTGCAGCGCCTCCTGCAACCCAACCCGGGCACCGATGGAGTCTGGAAGTACGACATCCAGTACAGTCCCGATGGGCTGCCGCTGCTTGCCGAATCATCGCCACCTCCTTTCTGCCCCGTGGCTCTCGAAGAAATCTTCGGACGCACGGCTCCGCTGGAGATCGAGATCGGCATGGGCAAAGGCTCGTTCCTGATCCCCTACGCCAAGCTCCACCCGGAAATCAACCTCTTGGGCATCGAATGGGCCTGGCCCATCGCCCTCCATGCCCACGAGCGCCTGCGCCGCCAGGGAGACCTTGCCAACGCCCGCATCCTAGTTGGGGACGCGCCCTTCTTCCTGCGCGATCGCCTGCCGCGCGGAAGCGTCCAAGCCTTCCACATCTACTTTCCCGACCCTTGGCCCAAAGAACGGGCCCGCAAGCGGCGGATCATGCAGCCGGAATTCCTTTCGATCCTGCGCCTGTGCGCCCACGCCGGCGCCCGCCTCTACTGGGGCACCGACCACGAGGAATACGACCTCTCGACCCGCGAGGTGTTGCTGGCCGACGGAGGCTTCAGGCTGCTCACCGACAACGCGCCACCGCTCGATGGGCTCCGCACCAACTTCGAGAGCAAGTACCTGGAAGAAGGCCGCCCCATCCACCGCAGCGTCTGGGAAATCAGCCCCGCGGCCTAAACCGATTTTTGTCTATGGAGAGACTTCCAGAGTCCCTCCATGGCCACCACGGCAAGGCCTGCCCAGACCAGCGCGAAGCCCTGTAGGCGCGCCGCAGAAAAGGGTTCTCGAAAGAAGAACACCCCGAGCAGAAACTGCATGGTGGGCGTGAGATACTGAAGAAGCCCCACCAGCGAGAGCGGTATGCGCCGCGTCGCCATGGCGAAGAGGAGCATCGGAACGGTGGTGACAATTCCTGTCCCCACCAGCAAAATGAGCTCGAGCGGCCTCGCCGTGTGCAACGGACCTTGGGCACTCTCGCGCAGCAGGATCCAGCCAAGCGCCGGCAGAAACAATACCAGGGTCTCGGCGAAAAGACCGTTCACAGAGTTCAGCGGAGCCGTCTTCTTGAAGAGACCGTAAAGGCCGAAGGAAAGCGCTAGCGCCACCGAGAGCCACGGGAACGTCCCCATGCGAAACGACAGGTAGACGATTCCTGAGGCCGCCAGCGCCACCCCAGCCCATTGCGCCGGCCGCAGTCGCTCGCGCAGAACGGCCACCCCTAGGCCCACGCTCACCAGCGGATTGAGGAAGTAGCCCAAGCTGCATTCCACCACGTGCCCGGCATTGACGCCCCAGACGTAGAGCAGCCAGTTGATCCCGATCAAGAGGGCGGTGACAAGATGGACACCCCATACCCGCCAGGAGCGCACCGAGCGCAGAAATGACGGAATCCGTCCTAAGACAGCCAAGGCGACCAGAAGCAACGCGGCCGACCACACAACTCGGTGCGCCACCAGTTCCAGGGCCGGAATGCGCCTCAGGAGTCGGAAGTAGAGGGGAAACATCCCCCACAACAAATAGGCGCTAAGCCCCAGGGCAATGCCGCGATTCATCCTCCAAAGGTAGCCACGCGGCGCTTGGGCGAGGGCGGCGCGGAGGTCTCGTCCAGGGTTGCCGTCTCGATCGGGTTTGGCGCCTTCTGGTCGATGCTTGCCGTGATGCTCCACGAGCGCTACGAGCTCGGAAGCGACGTGGCCGGAGCCTTCGGACTTGCCGGAACGGCCGGAGCCCTGGGTGTCCCTTTGGCCGGGCGCCGTGCTGGCCTTGGGCATCCGCCTCGGGACCCGGAACCTGCTCATGCGGTCCATTAGGGCTCCAGCGCCTGGTCGAGGAGGCCGTGGCAAAATCTGGGGTGGATATTCCCCTTCGCACCGAGGTCGTTGCCATCGAGAATTAGACAAATTCAGCACCGTAAAGGGCCACATCGCAGGCGATACCTAATTTGCCGGCGTGCGGGTCCTTTTCGCCATGCTCCAGCTCATCTCCGGACAGGATCCCTTTCTGGCAAGCCCAATGGAAGTCGCTTTCCGCTGCCCTGAAAAGGCCTGCCTGCAACTCCCCGAAGATCGCCCCCCGCCACGGGTGGTGATCACCCTGCAGAAGCTCGACTCGGCGACATTCTTTCCCAATGCCAGAAGTGCCTTACCGCGCTTGCCGGCTCTGTTGCCGCCACAAGACACCACCAAGATGACCTTGAAGGGCTACAAGAGCGTCAAGACATCGGTGAGCCAGGACGGCGTGCTGGTGCAGCAGGCCATGCAACTGGAAGCCCAGGGCGAACCAACCCCAGGCATGAAGGTCCAGGCGCGCCTAGTGGACCACAATGCCACCGGAAGCGACGACGGCTCGACCACCACTCTGCGCCAGACCGAAGAAGTGTGGGTGGATGCCCGCACCCGTCGGACCCATGCGCATCTGGGCGATTTGAGTCTCAACGAACCGCAAGCCCTCTTGGGAGGACTGAAACTGCAGGGCCGGGGAGCCGCCTTGGAAGTGGGCGATTCGTCGCTCCAAGTTTCTGGCACCTTGGCTAGCGCCAGGAGCCGCTGGCTGCGCGCCGACCTTGCCGGCGTCGAAGGGCAGCAGGAAGGCTACGTGGTCTCGAACACGCCGTCCGACCGCGCCGTGGTGCCCGGCTCCGAGAAGGTCACCCTAGACGGAGTGACCATGACCCGCGGAACGGACTACGACATCCACAACGCCGACGGCACCATCGACTTCCACCCGACCCGCCGCATTCGCGCCAGTTCCCGCATCGTGGTGGAATACCAAGCCGCCGACCAGAACTACCAGCGCACCCTGAGTCAAGGCTCCGTGAAAGGGCAACAAGGGCCTCTTGCCTGGCAGGTGTGGGCCCTCAAGGAAAGCGACGATCCCTCTTCCCCCTTGACGTACGTTGCCGACAGCACCACGCGACGCATCCTGGCGGCAGCCGGAGCCGACACCTCCAAGGCCCATCTCGGCGACAGCGTGAGCCTTCCTCTCCCCGAAAGTCTGCTGCGCACCGGAGTCTTCGGAAGCTGGAGAGGACCACTTCCGGGAGCCTTGGACCTGCGCTGGATGCGCTACGACCCCAATACCGTCTCGAGCACTTCGGTGGCGCGTGCAGGGGTGGCAAGTGCATGGCGAGAAGGCTGGCAAAGCGGGCGTTTGCTCACCGCAGGAGGCATGGGCACCCTATCCCTGCAAGCCGACGGACAGGCCTGGCAAGCGCAGTACCAGCCCCAGAAACGGCCAAGCTTCGACACGTCGACCACCCAAGGCTGGGCCACCCCGACCACCGCTAGCGGCACCCATGACCGCGAAAATGCCACCCTAGACTGGAATGCGTTTCCGGGAATTGGCCTTTCGACGACGGCTCGCCATTTCTTCCTGGAGCAATGGGCCGACGTGCGCCAAGGCGAGGTGAAAGTGGGCCTGGATCGCGACACGCTCCACCAAGCCTATCTGCAGGGAAGCTATGGCGAACTCGATCGCGGCGTCAAGCTAGAGCGCCAAATCGCCGACCTGCGGATGGCCTGGGACTTCCGAGGCTGGCAACCAAGTCTCAAGGGGGAGATGGGAAATCGCGACGACGCCAACGACAGCGCTCGGTTCAAGAATCTCTGGCAGGAAGGAACGGCTGGCCTGGCCTTCCGCACCCGCGACTGGGGAACCGGCGCCGCGCTTCGCAGCCGTGTCGACCAAAGTCAGTTTTCTGGAAGCATCAGCTCACCAATCGACTCGTCCCAGACCTTGGAGGCAAGTGCCTTTGCCAACGCCTCGCTAGCCACCTGGAACGGACAAGCCAACCTCGATTGGCTGCAGACCCAAAGTCGCACATCGGCCCAAGCCCAGCTTTCTCCTAGCAGCAGTTGGCTTGCTGAAATGACTTCCCACTGGAACCCAAATTCCACAGGCTTCTCTTTGTCAAGTCACTACAAATTGACCACTTCAAGCTGGCGTCCTTCGCTCGCCATTTATGACACCGTCCCGGCCGGAACCGGCAAGTTCCGCTACGATTCCACCCGCGGCGAGGTGGTCTCCGACGAGTTTGGCAACTTGCTGCTGGCGGGATATCGCTTGGACACTCTGCATCCAGCCATTCAGACCGGTAGCGTGCTCTTTTCGCTGGACTTCAGCCTGATCCCCAAAGCGCTGCTGCCACAACTTAAAGGCTTTTTGGCCGACATCGGCATGGATGGCCATCTGGAACTAGAGCAAGTGGATTCCGCTCACGGAACGCGATTTTTCCCGGATTTTGGAGATTCGGCTTTGAGCGGATCGCTGCAAGGAAATTCCGATTACTCGGGAGAAATCTGGTGGGAGCATGGGCGAGACAAAATGACCATCCAAGGTCAACGCAATTTCCAAAACCTCATTGATAGCTGGTCGTCTTCCCGCAGCCAGACTCGCACACAACAACTGAGCGCCACCAACCGCTATGCTTGGAGTGACGGGAATCGCACCATCTGCGAAATTGGAACCGCCTCGCAAATTCGAAAATGGTCTTCAGGAAACGACTCCATGGAAAAGCAATGGATCGAGCCTCAAGAACAGATCCAATGGCATGCCTGGGACCTCCAACTGCTCCTGCACTATCGCATCGGACAAAGCCAAGGCACCAATGCCAACACCATGAGCCTGTGGATGCCCAGTTGCAAAGTGGGATGGCGCCCCCGTCCCGCCCTCCGCACCTCTCTAGAAGTGCGCAGTATCCTGGTGGATGCCGAAAGCGACCCGGGCACATGGCTTGCCGACGGCTACCCCTGCGGCCTTTCCTGGAGAACCCAAGCAGATCTCGACTGGAAACTGGGAGACCACATCTTTGCCACCGCCAATTGGGTGCTGCGCATCGAGCCGCGCAGCCAGACCCAGCAGAAGCTGACCCTCGAAGCCAAGGCGGTGTTCTGATGCTGCTTGGCCTTTGGGCACTTCTCTTTGCCACGTCCGCCCCTCCTGTGCCGCTCCAGGGAAGCTTACCGTTGCGGCCTGGGACGGATTCGGCACAAGTGGCCCACCTCGCCGACTCGCTGCTCGAGCCATGGCGAGAAAGCGGACACCTGCTGGCGCGCATCCGCGTGGAAGCCCAAGCCCCTACGCTTGACTACCAGATCCAACCCGGCCCATTTTTTCAGTGGCGTGGCGTCCGCTCCTTTGGGGACAGCGTCTACACCCCAGCCGTCTTGGCACGCCTTTCCGGTCTCGTGAAGGGAAGCCCCGCCGCCCCCTCGCAACTGGACAAGGCTGTCCAAAATCTGAGTCAAGACGGTTGCGCCGAGATCGCCGGCGCCCCGCAGCCGCGCGGGATTCCCGGCACCATCTGGGCCGACGCCTGGATCCCCCTGCGCCGCATCCCCTGCTCCCAGGCCCAGGCGGCCCTGGGATGGGATCAGCAAAGCGGCTTTCAGGGCTTTGTCGAGGCCAAGCTCGTGAACATCTTAGGAACCGCCCGCCAAGCCAGCCTCTCGGCCAGCGCTAACCCCGAGGCCACACGCTTTGATTTCCTTTGGAAGGAGCCCTGGCTGGGATCTTGGAACGTTGGCCTGGACCTGCAACTGGAGCTGCAGGAGACCAAGCTTGAGCAGCTGCGGCGCGCCATGCTGCAGGCGCGCTGGCCGTTGGGTTACGGCAGTTGGATCGTGGGCCTGGAGACCTGGACCGACATCGTGTCCAGCGACTCCACCGACAGCGCTGCGGCCACCAAAGTCTCGGCCGTAGGCAGCCGTTTCGGCTGGGAGCATTCTCCCCACGAGTCCGGTTGGCTCTCGCCGCTTTGGTCGGGATCGCTCCTGGCCACCAGCCTGCAGACCTTCCAGGACTCCCGGCGTCTGCTCCTGCGCAGCGAAGGTTCCATCAAACTGCGTGTTCCTGTCGGAACCTGGGCGGCCGTGCAAACTCGCGTCTCGGCGCGCAGCCTGTGGCCGCTAGATTCCCTGACGGCCATCGGGGAAACGCGAACGCTGGGCGGAGCTGGCAATTGGAAAGGTCATCAGGAAGGGCAGTTCCTCTCGCCTCGCTGGGTCTGGGGAGAACTGGAACTCCGCGCCGGGACGGACGCTTGGGGAAGCGCCCTCTTTGCCGCGCCGGGCCTGGTGTGGAGGCGTTCCGAAAGCGACTTTTCCTGTCATCCCGGGTGGGGTGCGGGAATCGGCTTCTTCTGGAGTCGCTCCGGCAACGATGTGCGCCTAGACATCGCCGCCGGCGAAAGTACCCGTTCCTGGGAAGAAGCCTACCTGCACCTGGTCCTCGCCAACCGTTTCTAGGCCACCAACCGCTCCAGCAATTCGGCGTTCACGGTGAGAGGATCACCTCCCTCCAAGAAGGCGATGTCGTATTTCTCGAAGGCCGCGGCATTGAGACGCTCCACAGCACCTTCAAGCGTCAGTTCTAGATCCGAAGCCACGTCCATCAGATCCATGCGGCTCCATTCCGAACGGGAAAGCAGCACAAACGCCAAGGACGCATAAGGCTCCTCCAAACCGAGAGGTCCGGCAGGCAAAACATCCTCCTTGAGGAGTTTTCCACTACTGGGCAGTTCATCCTTCACTTCCTGGAAGACCTCGGCCAGACGTGCAAAGGCTGCCGCCGAATCTTGCTGCAGCAAAGCCACCCGCGAAGGATCGAGACGAAAGCCGCTCGACTCCGCCGAAGCTCCTGGACGCGCCCGGGTGGAGGTGGCTTGCGCATCCGAAAAGACCTTCGAGGAATCGACCTCCATGACTTGGAAGATCTTCTCCAGCACCCGGATCTCGGAAGAAGAAACGGCTCCTCCCGCCTGGGAAACCACCGCCATGGCCATGGCAAGGCATTCCCGAGCCGAGCCGTCGAGCGGAGTCAATTTCTTGCGCAAGGCGGCAAGCGTCATCGGAGCTGTCTGAAGCCAGCGCAGGTGCGCCAGCAAATGACGGATCTGCCGCGGCGATAGGTGTGACCACGAGCGGATGCGCCGCTGCAGTTGGCTCGTCTCCCCCTCGCGGAAATCGCCGCTGCTCATGGTGAGGAAATAGGCGATTCGCAAAGTGAGCATCGCAACCTGGTAGGCCGGCGTGGTGCGCTGCGCATCCCCCTGATCCAGGGAAAACAGCACCACGGCACCGTCCGGATCCGGCGAAGCTGCCCCTGAAAGCACATCCGGCTCCAGCCCGATGCCAGCCGCCTCCAGCGCCCGCGCCAAGGAAAGCAGCTTTTCCCGAGCGAATACGCCCTTGCCGCCCAGCAGAGCCAGGAGTTCGCGAAGCGGCATCAACTGAGGAATGTCTCCAAGCCGCGATTTCAAGACTCCCAGGACCTCCTGGGCAGATTCCGGCCAGAGCGACAGCGGCAGAAGCAATCGACCTTCCAAGCTGTTCGCGGCAATCTGGTTCTCGGCCGACAAACAAGTGTAAGGCCCCAATTCGGCGCTTATTTTTTCGGCCAATTGCCGCAACCGCACAAGTGTGGCCGTGGGAACGCCGGCATCCGGCAAATTTCCGAAGGTCCGCACCAGTCCCGGACAATTGCGAAGACCGGCCGAAGCCGGCCGATACACCAGCTTGAGCTTGGTATGGTTCATGGGCAGAACCACTCCCTCCCCGAAACTCTCCTGATAGCGCAGCAGAAACAGGCGATCGAACAGCTCCGGAGAGGCTTGGGCAGGAGCGCGCAGGGCAATGGCCGGACTCAGCCGAACCCAGGAGAGCGCCAGGGCTCCCGGAAGGGGAACGCCGTCCACGACAGTCTGCCCCAGAGCAAAGCGAAGTCGCAACGGAAGCGCGCACGAGCGCACGAGATTGGAAAGCGGCTTGCGGTAGAGTTTCGAGTCCTCGGAGAGCAGGGAGAATTCGATCCACTCCAGGAATGCAACGAGTTGAACGCGCAGCGTGCCGGAACGATCCCCGTAAAGGCCTAAAAGTCGCCGAAGCTCCTCGGCGAGGAGCGGCAACTCCTCCTTCGCGTGCGGATCCCGGTGGGCATCCACCACGGCACGGCGCTCCAGGCCGTAGAGAAACAGATAGACGAAACCGATGTCGGCATTGGGATCCTGACGTCCGCCAGCCAACCATTCCAGATAGCTGCGACGCGTGGCGGAAAGGAGCCCGGCATAGCTTGGCCAGCGTCCCACCTGGCAATCCGAACCGCCCCCACGCTTAGCCACCGAGAGAAAGGGATCGATCAGGCACGGATCGTCACCTCCAGCCGGGGTCTTGAGCCAAGTGCCGAGATAGATCATCCCGTCCCAGATTGCGACACCGGCGATGGTGACATGCTGCCCCTTAGGAATCCAATCGGCGCCGCGGGTCTCGTGTTTGCCAGATTCCTCAGCGTCCTTTCCGGAGCTTGCCACCTCACGACGTTCATGGACATGCGCCACCTTCCCCCTGGCATGAGGAGATTCCGCAGTCCCCGAAGACGGCAAGGAATCCTGAGCGGGAGCGGAGCGGGAGCGCAGGTAGCGGTAGCTGAGAAAGCCCAGGATGAGGAGCAACAGGATCCCCGTCCAAGGCACCTTCGCCGCCAGCACCAATCCTCCCAGGAGCACCGCCCCCAAGGCAAGCATCGCTGCCGTTTTCAGGATCTTCGCCATCATCCTCCCATCATCCCATTTGACAGGCGACTCTCCCGCACGAAAGGGGACCCTAAGCGGCTACCGGGGAATCAGCCATAAGCTAGATTAAAGCGCTTCAGGAGGATCCATGACCGACAGCATCGGACGCAATCGCTCTCGCCTTTCGGGGCTTCATGTCGCACTGTTCACTCCGCTTCGCGACGATTGTCCGAAGCGCCTCTACAACAGCATCGACTACGAGAAGGCCGGTGCCATGATCGATACGCTCCTGGACATCGGTGTCCAGGGCTTCGTGGCCGTGGCCACCACCGGACAAAGCCCCACCGTCACCACCGAACAGCACGTGGAATACGTCCGCTTTGTCCACCAACGAGTGCGCGGACGCGCCCTGGTGATCGCCGGCGCCGGCTCCAACTGCACCCGCGAGGCCGTGGAGCTGATCCGCGAACTGCGCGAGATCGACACCGACATGCCTTGCCTGTGCGTGACCGGCTACTACAATAATCCGCCCCAGGAAGGTCTTCACGACCACTTCACGACCCTGGCCGACGAGACGGGCGCTCAGATCATCCTCTACAACGTTCCCAGCCGCACCGGCAGCAATCTGGAACCAGAAACCGTCATCGCGCTTTCCGAGCATCCCGGTATCATCGGGATCAAGCAAGCCGTGGACTTCGCGCATCCGGGCAAGCATCGCGAAGACACCTTGCGCATCGCCCACGAGACGGCCGGTCGCGATTTCTCCATCCTCTCAGGCGAAGACGACAGCCTCGTGGAAGTCCTGGAGATGGGCGGCGTCGGCATCGTCTCTGCCACGTCCAACATCCCCGAGGCGGCACGCCGGTACCTAGAGATCCTCTCGGCCTTCCGGGCCGGTGACCTGCCCAAGGCGCGCGCCTTGCAGGACGACATTCTGCCCTTCGTGCGCATGGTCTTTTCCCGCAAGAGTCCCATTCCCCTGGCCGCCCTGTTCAATTCCCCTGTCTTCCAGCCGCTGACGCCGCTTGCGGCCACGGAAGGCGGCGAAGTCCTCTGGAACGAGATGGTTCAATGGGCACAGCACCACGCCCCTAGCCTCCAACACTGGTGGAAGAGCTAACGCCGAAACCCTCGCCCGTCCCGCAGCTCTTGCGTGCGGGCCTGCGGGCAGTGGCCGTCGTGCTCCTGCTCTCCGGACTGGCTGCGCTGCTTGTCTTCGCATTCCTAGCCTTCGAGACATGGGCCGTGGCTCGTCTGCAGGCGGGCGTCGAATTCGAAGGCGTCCACGTCCGCGCCTTCGGGCTGCGCATGGAGCGCTGGGAACGCCTTTCCATGGACAGTCTCCGCGTGGATGTCGCATCGCAAGGCGTCTCCGTCGCCACCACGGCGCTACAACTGCGGCTCTTCCCGAAAGCTTGGCCGGACGGCAACTCTCCTTGCGCCGTAGAGGCAGACATCCGCCGCCTGCGCGTGGTGATCGACACCTCGGTCCACGTGCCGCCGGACACCTCTGCGCCCAGTTGGCCCAACCTTTCGCTGCCGGCATCACTCCACCTGCGCCTGGACACCTTCGACCTCTCGGTCGGACGGGAAGTGCGGGTGCTAGGGGTCGAGGCCACGGCACGGCATGGACAGGATCTGTCAGCCCATGTTTCCAAGGTCCTCACCTACGGAGTCCCGGTGAACCTCTCGCTTCGGGCCCACGCCTCCTGGAAGGAGCGCGACACGGTGCGGCTCGATGGCGGAGGACGCGTGTGGGGAGGCTGCTGCTCCAACGACTCCTTCGAGCTCTCGGGCGCGCTGCGACGCAAGGATCTTCGGCAAGGAAGCGCGCAGGTCGCGCTGCTTCTCTCTAACGTCTCGAGCTGGGCCGACCTGCTGCCGGCCCTCAACTCGGCTCCGCGCCTAGGGCGCTGGCGACTAGAGGCCAAGGCCCGCGTCTCACCCCACGACACCACCCTTTCGCTGCACGCTCGCGGCAACATGGAGGAGTTCTACCCGCTCCCGGCAGCCCTGCTCGACCTCTCGGCCGACGCTGACAGCAAGGGAACGCGTACGGTCTTCACGGCAAGTTCGGCCGGCGGCTTCCTCGTCCGCGCAAAGCTCGCCGTGCCGCTTCCGCCCGCACGTTGGAACGCCAAGATGGCGGCCACCGGCGACATCGAGGTGCATTCCTGGAACATGCAGGTCTCCACCTATTCGCTGCCTCTGGATGCCCACATCGACGTGCTGCGCCTAGACAAGAACGGCGCCAAGGTGCTGGCCCACATGCGCTCCGGCTCGCTGATCGCAGGGGAATCGCGCTTCTCCCCACTCTCCTGGAAACTCGACGCCGAGATCTCCCCCAAGGAGCCTTGGGCCACCATCTGGCTTCCCAACCTCGCCCTTGACTCAGGCGCCCATATCGTTGGACACGACTCCGGCGGTGGTACCGTCGCCGAAGTGATCGCACGCCATCCCAACTGGGGCAAGTTCAGCCTAGACAGCGCCCGAGTCCGAGTGTGGCTCAACACCAAGCATCTGCTCTTCGAGTCCATCCGAACCCACGACGGCCCGCGGGAACTCGCCGGCACCGGCGAAGTCAACTGGACTAACTGGTTCTGGCGCTTCGAAGCCACCCCGCTCGGGGACACCGCAAGTACGGCCAAGGTGATCGGACAGATTCCGGGAGAGATTCACGCCAGCCTTCATGATTTCCCGTTGAGCGTCGTGCCGGTAGCCCAGTGGCGCGCCAAGTTCTTCGACGCCCGCCTCACCGCCAACCTCGTCCACCGTCCGGGCGCCCTCACGAGCTTCGACTCCGTCCTGGGCCAATTGCGGGCCAAGCCCGGACAGGATTCCTTGACCGCCATCTTCGAGGCCTCGCGCCAAGACACCGTCTTCCAACTGAAGAAGCTCAGCGCTTTCTTGGGACCCGATCATCTGCAAGCTTCCGCGGCAGGGCGCATGGGCAGCGCCGGATTCCAGCTCGACACCCTGGCTGCGGATTTTGACGCCATCCACCTTGAGCGCCTTATCCACCTGACTAGCCCCCACGCTCAAGCTGGGGGCATTTTCAAGGGAGGGTTCCGTTCGGGTCCCGCCGCTGGCTTGCAGGCTTCCGCCCGCCTTGAGGGAGGATGGATTGAGAAGGACGGTGGCAGCGTCACGAAGCTCCCCGACCTCATGATCTGGGGCCAGCACGACAGCCTGAACGTGGGTGGATTTTGGCCCCTGGGAGCCTCGCGCATCCCTTTCAAGGCCTCTGTGGTTGGAATCTTCGACGACCGACGCGACTTCACTCTGGTTGCCTTTCCCGAGGACGCCCTGCGATTCAAGGCCCAAGGACACCTCGACAGTCTCAGCCGAGCTTCGCTGCAGTTCCGCCTGGACGGTCGCCAGTCGCTAGGAAGCGGCGGGATGCTGCAACGAATCTCCCTGGAGGGTACCGCGCACGCCAACAAGAAGAACGGCGCCTGGGATTGGCACGCCAAAGCCGCCGATTCGACAACGCGCTTCTTCGCGCCCGGCGGCAACATCTTCGACTTAGCGCTCCGCCTGCGTGCCAATCCCCAAGAGCTGCGCATCGACACCGTGCGGATGAAGGGAGCGCACGGCGGCATGGCACAGTTCCAAGGTTACTATGGCCTCTCCAGCGGGAAGTTCCAGGTGGCAGGACACATGCAGGACCTCGACTTGGGCGTCGGAGCCAACCGCTTTCTGTCAGTGGCTGCCGCCGACGTCACCACCAGCGAAGATGGCCTGCTGCATGCCCAGCTCCATCGCGCCCGCTACCGCGAAGTCTACGCACCGGGGCAGGTTCTGGACGCCCATATCGGGGAAGCCTCGCTGCAGTTCCAGACGGCCAAGGACTGGAACAAGCTTTCGGGAACAGTGCAGGTCACCTCGGCATTGTATTCCCGAGCTATCCCCGAGCCCAAGGATTTTCTGCGTTCCCTGGGATCACGCCACGAGGTCAGCGCCACCAATACGAACTCCGGAAAGCCGCTGCTGCTAGACCTTTCCGTATCGTCCCTGGGAGACAGCATCGTCCTTTCCAACAACGTGGCCCAGGCACGGCTCGCCTTCGACATCGCCGTCAACGGGCCTTCATCGTCGCCGCTTTTGACAGGATCTGTCAATACATCAGACACCGTGAGCTCCTTCCAGTACGTGGGCAAACCCTTCCGCATTGAGGAGTTCCAGCTGGCGTGGGCAGGGCAGCCCCTGGAACAGGGGAAGTACAAGCTCACCGGTTCCCGCCAGATCCGCAGCACCTGCAGCGAGGAGACGCAGACCACCGCGGTCGCCTCCAGCGACTCCTGTTCGGTGGTGCTCAATTCCTCCGGGACGCTTGCCCGCCCGCAGTTGGAAGCGCCGGTGGCCAAGACCTGCGCCGCCGACGCCACCGCCCAGGCCTCCTTGCAGGCCTTGGCGCTGGGTTGCTATCCCCAGAGTTCCGCCAGCTCCAACGGCTCCAGCCCCTCCTACCTGCAGATGGGAACGGCCTTGGCAATGGGACAGATGCGCAGTTGGGTGAACGACGTGGTCAATTCACGTCTCAAGGGCCAGAGCGACCACGGCATGGCCTTTTTGCCAGATTCTGTCATGTTCAAAGAACTGCCGCGAGAGAACACCCAGGACCGCATGGTGCTGGCCGTCGGCAAGAAGCTTACCGACCGCTTCGACATCGAGGCCGAATACACCCACGTATTCACGGCCCGCGCCGACGCCACATCAACCACCTCCGCCACCACAACGCCAACTTCCACAGCCACCAATTCCTCGATGAACACGGACGACTACACCCTGCGTCTGCGCTTTCACCCGCCCTTTGAGTGGGTGGACGACTCGGCGGCGCGCGAGCGCCTGCAGGAGCGCGTGCTGCTGCAGGTAGAAACGCGGCAAACCAAGGGTTGGATTCCCAGCAACGAGACGCTGCTCAAGCCATCCATCCGCTACCGTTGGGAGTTCTGGTGAAAACCGTCCTGATCCTTCTCGCCTTGGCCATCGGGACCGCCTTTTCCGGCACGCGCTTCGATCTCATTCAGACAGGCCAAGGCAAGCTCACGCACAGGCAGGCCGAAAAGCTCGCAGCGCTGCCGGACACCCTTGCCCGCATGGGAAGCGACGCCCAGCGCGCCTGGTCAGAAACCGCCCAACTCGCGCTCCAGCAGGAAGCGCGGGGACAGGGATTTCTTTCCGCCAACGTGAACCTGGAAATCCAGGATCTCGACTCATCCCACAACCGAGCCTCCGTGAAGGCCACGCTGCTTTGGGGGCCCGTCTATACCTTCGCCACGCCGCGCTTTCTGCTGAATAATTCTTCGCTCGCACTAGACACCGCCGCGCTTGCCATCCAGGCCGGAAGTGTCTTCCAACAAGACGCCATCGCCCTGACCATCCAGCAGATCTCCGAATTCTACATGAGCCACGGGTATCTCCAGATCACCTGCCTGCCGGCGCTGGACATCGACACCGCGCAGCACCTGGTCCGCACCGCCTTCGACATCCGCCCGGGAAAACTGATCCTCTTCGGCGGCATGAAGATCGAAGGCCTGCATCTCACCCGTCGCGACATCGTGCGCGGCCTCTGGAACGCCAACTTCACCGACACGGTTCGTCCCCAGACCATCCAGTCCTTCAACCAGAAGCTCTACCAGACAAAACTCTTCTCCAACGTGAAGATCATCCCGCGCCCCTACCCCACGGACACTTCACTTTCCCTGATCGAGGTCAACGTGCGCGAGCGCATTCCTGGCTCAGTCGACGGCTTGGTGGCCTACGAACCCGTCTACGGTGCAAGCTTGGAAGGCATCGTGCGCCATCGCAACGTCTGGGGAACCCTGAACGAACTTTCCTTTACCGGCAAGCTCGCCCAGCGCGACCAACTGCTACAGCTGGGCTACGGCACTCCGCTGCTCTTCGGCTCCGACGCCAGCATGGACTACACCCTTTCGTTAGAGCAGGTCTCAGCGGAACTGGCCGATACCACCGCCTCGCGCTTGCTTTCGCTCTCCAACAAGGGAACCTTCACCTATCCCATCCGCTCCTGGACCACCTCCTGGCTCACCCTAGTCACAGCCCGCAATTCCTACTACTACCCGGGCGGCAGCAACCGCGTGGACTACGCCTACTCGGTGGAGCTCGGGCAGGACTTCGGTTGGAAAAACGACGCCACCGACCCCACCAAAGGTTGGTCGGTCTCGGGCGAGATCGGCAACGGTGGTGAGATCGGCTTTGACACCACCTACACGTGGATCTCGGCCGCCAATCGCGCCTGGATTCCGCTGTGGGGCCCCTTCCTTACGGCCTTCGCCCTGGATGGCGGGCGTTTCCTCAATTCCACCACCCTGGACGGTGCCGCCAAGTTCTGGCAGGGCGGCGGCCGTTCGGTGCGCTCCTACGACTACCACAGCCTGCGCGTGACCAGCGACGGCGCCTTGCGCCCGCGCTTCCTGCGCGCCTCGGCGGAACTGCGACTGAATCTTCCCTGGAGTTTCCAGGCGGTGTGGTTCAACGACTGGGCCCGCCTCTGGAACGAGGGGCAGCCGAGCCACCTCTTCGAAAGCACCGGCATGCCTTGGGGTTACGGAGTGGGACTGCGCTACAAGATCAGCCTGCTTTCGCTGCGCCTGGACTACGCCCTGGGGCGCGGCACCGAGCGCTTTGCCTTCGACCTCTCGCAGGCCATCTAAGGACAGTTATGACAAATTCCGACAATTTAGAGACTCTCGCCAGCACCCGCTTCCTGGACCTAGTCCGTCGCGACGGCTGGACCTTCTGCCGCCGCCCCAACGCCCGCGCCGTGGTGTGCGTACTGGCCGTCACCGAGAAGGGGCTGCTGCTAGTGGAGCAGTACCGCATCCCCATTAGAAAGCGCCTGTTGGAGCTTCCCGCAGGGCTAGTGGGAGACGGCGCCGACCGCGAAGAGCCTTTGGAAATCGCAGCCGGCCGCGAACTCCTGGAAGAGACCGGCTGGCGTGCCGAGAGCTTTCAGCTATTGTGGCAAGGTCCGTCCTCAGCAGGGCTTTCCGACGAGATCATCACCTGCTTCCGGGCAAGCGGCCTGCATCGCGAAGGGCCCGGAGGAGGCGTCGAGGACGAAGACATCACCGTTCACGAAGTGCCCCTGGAAAATCTTCGGGAATGGCTTTCCGCCCAGCAATTGCGCGGAATCGGATGTGACCCAAAAATCTTTGCGGCACTTTGGTCGGCACAGCTCCCTTCCTAAGCAAATCGCTCGCACGGATATAGATTTGCTCCCTCGTTTGCGGTGCCATGGCACCGTGCACCTATAACCGATCGGGAGCTTCCATGTCCAAAACACGCTTCACCCTGGGCCAAGACGACATTCCCCAGGCCTGGTACAACATCGCCGCTGATTATCCGGAACCGCTCCCCGTAAAGCTGAATCCGGCCACCAACAAGCCGCTGGTCCCTTCCGACATGGAAGGCATCTTCTCGCGCCCCATCGCCGAGCAGGAATTTTCCACCGAACGCTGGATCGAGATTCCCGAGGAAGTCCGCGACGTGCTGGCGCTGTGGCGCCCCACTCCGCTGTTGCGCTCGGTGCGACTGGAAAAGGCGCTGGATACCCCGGCGCACATCTACTACAAGTACGAGGGCAGCTCCCCCGCCGGATCCCACAAGCCCAATTCTGCCATTCCCCAGGCCTGGTACAACAAGCAGGCCGGCATCAAGCGGCTGGCCACCGAGACCGGTGCCGGCCAGTGGGGCAGCTCACTTGCCCTTGCCTGCAAGCTTTTCGGACTGGAATGCGTCGTCTACATGGTCGGCTCCAGCTATCGCCAGAAGCCCTACCGCCGCATGGCCATGGAGACCTGGGGCGCCACCGTACACGCCTCCCCTTCCATGGAGACCGCCTTCGGCCGCAAGATCCGCCAGGAAACTCCCGACACCCCGGGGGCCTTAGGGATCGCCATTTCGGAAGCTGTGGAAGACACCATCGCTCATCCCGGCACCAAGTACGCGCTGGGCTCGGTGCTCAACCACGTGTGCCTGCACCAGACGGTGATCGGTCAAGAAGCCATTCGCCAGATGGAGCTTGCAGGTGAGGAACCCGACGTCGTGGTCGGCTGCGCCGGCGGCGGTTCGAACTTTGCCGGCATCGCCTTTCCCTTCCTGCGCGAGAAGATTGTAAACGGCAAAAAGACCCGCATCCTGGCCGTCGAGCCCAAATCCTGCCCCTCCCTCACCGAAGGAGAGCTGCGCTACGACTTCGGCGACACCGCCATGATGACGCCGCTGATGAAGATGTACACCCTGGGAGCCGAATTCATTCCTCCCAGCCTGCACGCTGGCGGTCTGCGCTACCACGGCATGGCTCCCACCGTAAGCCACGCCTTCTCGCTGGGCCTTTGCGAGGCGCGCGCCTACGACCAGCTCGAAGTCTTCGAAGCCGGCGCCCTCTTTGCCCGCACCGAGGGCATCATCCCCGCTCCCGAGTCGAGCCATGCCATCAAAGGCGTGATCGACGAAGCGCTGGCGGCCAAACAAGAAGGCAAGAAGCGCGTGATCGTCTTCAACCTCTCGGGCCATGGCCTTCTGGACCTTCCAAGCTTCGAGGCCCATCGCAAGGGAAGTCTGGGCGCTTGATCGGCTTTGGCGAGATTGTGGCCGACGCAAATATGGCGCGTCGGCTGACGCTATGAGCTTACCAACGCGAAGGCGCGTCTTCATCGGTGACGTCCACGGCTGCATCGAAGAACTGCGCGACCTAGAACGAATCGCAGGCCTCTCTAGCGCCGACGAAATCGTGTTGATGGGAGACCTCATCAACAAAGGTCCCGACAGCATGGCCGTACTGGACTGGGCAGACCGCATGGGTGCCCAGTGCCTAAGGGGCAACCACGAGGCTAAGCTGTTGCATGTGATGGGAAAGCTTCCTCAGGAGCGCACTCCGCGCGACGAAAAGTTTCTTTCCCAATTTCGCGGCTTTCATGACGAAGCGACAGCGCGCATCGAAACTTGGCCTTTGTGGCTGGAATGGCCAGACCTGACAGCCGTGCATGCCGGCCTGGAACCTGGCTGCCAAAACCTTTCACAGATGCGGCAACGCTGCTTGCTCACCATCCGCACCTGGGACGGCAAGGGCCACGATCTTGAAGACCCCAGCAATCCCGCCTGGTTTGATTGCCTTCACTGGCCGACCCGCGTGGTCTTCGGACATTGGGCCATGCGAGGCTTGGTGGACCGCCCCGACGTCAAAGGGCTAGACACCGGCTGCGTCTACGGTGGTAGACTTACGGCTTGGTCTCCTGAAGAGGAAACCTTCTGGCAGGCCCCAGCGCACCGCACTTGGTGGCCAGTCTGACGTACCTGGCCTTGCCGTTCTCCTGCGGCACGGCGAGCTATCTTTGCTGTCACTCGGACAAACGTTCCGTCATTCACTCAAAAAAAGCGAGGACCCTCAGATGAAGAAGCCCATTCGCGTCGCCATCACCGGTGCCGCCGGCCAGATCGGCTACAGCCTGCTTTTCCGCATTGCCGCGGGCGAGGTGTTCGGCAAGGACCAGCCGGTCATCCTGCAGCTTCTGGAAATCCCGGTGGAAAAGGCCCAGGCCGCCCTGCGCGGCGTGTCCCTGGAACTCGAGGACTGCGCCTTTCCGCTGCTCTCCGGCATGGTGCTGACCGACAAGCCCGAAGTCGCCTTCGGTGACGCCAACTGGTGTCTGCTGGTGGGCTCCAAGCCTCGCGGTCCCGGCCAGGAGCGCGCCGACCTGCTCAAGGACAACGGCAAGATCTTTGTGGGCCAGGGCAAGGTCATCGACGCCGTTGCCGCTGACGACTGCCGCGTGGCCGTGGTGGGCAACCCCTGCAACACCAACGTCATGATCGCCGCCGCCCAGGCGAAGCGTCTCCCCAAGGAGCGCTTCACTGCCATGGTCCGTCTGGATCAGAACCGCGGCGCCGCCCAGCTCGCCCAGAAGGCCGGCGTGGCCGTCACGGAGATCTCCAACCTGGCGATCTTCGGCAACCACTCCCCCACGATGTTCGCCGACTACCAGAACGCCAAGATCTCTGGCAAGGCCGCTACCTCCGTCATCACCGACAAGGCTTGGCTGGAAGAGACCTTCCTGCCCACCGTCGGCAAGCGCGGCGCAGCCATCATCGCGGCCCGTGGCCTCTCCTCGGCCGCCTCGGCCGCCAACGCCCTGATGGACCACGTGCGCGCCCTCTCCACCGTCTCCGACACCATCCACTCGATCGCCGTCCCCTCCGACGGTTCCTACGGCTTCGCCGAGGGTGTGTGGGCCGGCATGCCGGTGCGCACCGTGGCTCCCGGCACCTACGAAATCGTCAAGGGTTTTGCGCATGACGACTTCGCCAAGGGCAAGATCGCCGCTACCAACAAGGAGCTCATGGACGAGCGCGAACTGGTGAAGGAATTCCTGCACTAGTCCTTCCGTTTTCAAGTTATCGGCCCGTCTCGTCAGCGCGAGGCGGGCCTTTTCATTTTTCTGAGATTGGAATGGGTTAGATTTGCAGTCAATGCTCTTGGACTCGAGACCGATGCACTTCTCCGTTGCGAAGCTCTTCTTCGCTGTCCTGCTGCTGGCCTGCGCTGCCGCCCGCGCCGACGTCCCGGACACCTTGACGGCCGACCTCAAGGACCGCGACTTTTACCAAGAACTGTCCCAACTGGGCGAGCGCCAGGTAGAAGAGCTGCGCCGCTATCGGCAGGAGACGCACGCCCTTCCCCCCGCCGAGCGGCTGCGCCGCCGCCGCGTGCTCATGACCGCCCAGCGCCATGAAATGGCCGTGTTAGAGGCCAAGTGGCGCGACCGCATCAATCCCGACCAACGTCGCCGTTGGCTGGAGCGCCGTCAGGACCGCAAGCGCCGCCTGGAAACCCTGCAGCACCAGAAGGCAGAACGAGCGCGTCCCCAAGGGCACAAGACGCCCTTGCCGGACACTACGCTCCCAGCCGCCCCCCCGCCCATCGCCCCGAATTGAGCGAAGTTTTCTTTTCCGCGGGAGCCTCCAGACAGGCGAGGCTTTCCAAGTGCGGGGTCTGCGGGTAGAAGTCGAAGAGATGGAGCCGCGTGAGCGTCCAGCCCTCGCGCACGAAGCGGCCTAGGTCGCGGGCCAGCGTGTCGTGGCCACAGCTCACGTAGCGCAGCTTCCGGGGCGAAAGCCGAAGCAAGCCTTCCAGGGCATGGCTGGTGAGCCCCTGGCGCGGCGGATCCACCACCACCACGTCGGGCCGAATCGGCTGCGGCCGCGAAAGCCACCCTTCAGCGGTCAGCGGATGAAATTTCGATTTTGACAGATTTTGTCTAGCAAGGGACGAGGCTGCAGGATCTGGTTCGACCACATCCACCTGCGAAAAGCGCTCCTCCAGGAAGCGCGCGAAGAGACCTACGCCGGCGTAGAGGTCGACGGCCCACTTTCCATCGAGCCCGTCCATCACCGCTTCAACTAAGCGCGGCAGCAGGGCGAGGTTGCTCTGGAAAAAGCCATCGGAGCGAAAGCGCAGATTTCGCCCGAGCACCGTCACGCCGACTTCGCTGGTCTCGCCGGGCACGTGCAGCCAACGCTTGCCGTTCCAGCCGAAGACCCGGGCCACCCGCTCGTAGCGATCTTCAAAGGGAGAGGATTCGGGAGGTGGCAGAGCGTTCCAGGCTTCCGACAATTCCGGAACCAGCACCGGGCATTCGGAGAGCCGCAGCGCCTTGCGGCTGCCGCCAGAAAAGAATCCCCAGAAGCGCCCGTCCCGGTCGATTCCCGGCTGGAACTGGGCCCGATTGCGGTATCCCCAGGGTTCGGCGGTCCACACCTCGGTCTCGGGAAGTTCCGTGAGCCGCCCAATGCGGCGCAGGGAATCCTCGAGCATGCGCTTCTTGGCGTCCACCTGAACCGGATACGCCAAGTGCTGCCAGGAACAGCCGCCACATTGCCGTTGATGACGACAGCGCGGTTCGACCCGCCCCGGTCCCGCTTCCACCACCTTGATGACCGCCGCTTCCAGGAAACGCCCACGGTCGGACGTGATGCGCATCTCGACGAGATCTCCCGGCGCGACATCCGGGATAAATACGGCGCGCCCCTCAAGTCGCCCCACGCCACGGCCACCGGCAACCAGGGATTCGATGCGGAGGGTGTTCACGGCTTGCGTGTGCAGTCCCCGGCCTGGACGAGAAACGCCGTTCGGGACACCTTTAAGAAAGGCACCGCGACATTATGCCGCTCCGTAACGTCGAAACGGATATCTCCCTGGGTACCGGTATAGGGAGTGTCGCCACGCAGCCCTTGGATCAAGGCCAAGCGCACCGCATCGTAGCCCAGCGATGCCACGCGATCGGGAATCTCCTTGAAGGTCTCCTTGTAGTCCTTCGAGAAGGTTCGCCACTCGGAGCGCCGTTCGTCGGGAGCGTAGTCGGTCACGAGAGAAGCACCTTCGAAACGGCCAGCCGACTCCTTGAGAAAGCTCTGAGTGTGCCATCCCGAGGACCCCAGCCACCGCGGCTTGAGATCGGGAAGTTGGCGGTCCATCAGGAGCACTTCGCGAGCCGTCTCAGCTGGCACGAAAAGCGCCGGAGACACGTCGTCCTTATGCCGCCCTTGCTGCCAGGTACGCTTGAGAGACTCCAGTTGGGCCCGAAAATCGGTGCGTCCCGACGGATAGGCCTGCTGCCAGAAGACTCGCCCACCACGGGCCGTGAAGGCCTTGCGGAAACCCTCTGCCACGCCTTCTCCGTAATCGCCTTGAGGAGCCAGGATGGCCGCTTCTCGGATGTCCAGGCAATTCCAGGCGTAGCGCGCCATAGCTTCGCCTTGAGCAGCCGTGGTGAAGTTGAGTTGCCAGGCATGGGGTGAGAGCCCGGCGATGCCCGGCGAGGTGGCCGTCGGAAGGATCAGCGGCACGTCCGGGACGATGTCGGCAAGCCCGGCCGCCACCACGGCCGCCGAAGCGCTCATCATGGGGCCGACGATAGCGCGCGGGCGGACCAGCTCGACAGCGGACTTCACGAGCTTCCAGGTCTGGGTCGGGTCGGCAGATTCTTCCAACAACACATACGGCTGATTCTGCCGGCGCAGTTCGAGCTGAGCGCCCTGCAAGGCGCGTCGCCCTAATTCGCCAACTTCGCCGTTCTGCGGAAGCACCAGGAAGACCGGAGCTTGAGCCGGCTTCTTGATCTGGCGCAGGTCGCTGATCAGGGAGTCGTTGCTGGGAAGTTGCGACAACAATTGAGCGGCACAGGCCAGGTCTAGCTTATCGGCATGCACCAGGTCATGAAGCGACTGGCGGGCCTGCACAGCGACAGATCGATCCGAAGTGTTTCCCAAGAGTTCAGCAAGGCCATCCACGCCACGGGACACATTTCCCACCTCAAGATCGGCCCAAGCCTGAAACAGATGGATGCGCTGGGCAAAGATCGATCCCGGAAAGCGCGTGCCAAAGACACTGGCCTCTCGCAAAGCTCCCGCTCCGTCGCCTTGACGAAGCAAACCTTCTACCAGCACCACTTGGGCCGCCTCGGCGACCGAAGAGTCTCGGCTTCCAGAAAAGGCTCGGCTTTGGGCAACTTGGGCCGCCGGAGCCAAGTTGCGCAACCAATGCGGATCAAAAGAATTTTGCGCCTGCGACACGGACAGAAACGCCAACACCAACGCTGCGATCTTCATTCCTGAACAGCCCTTTCGAATGCTTCCGCGAACTCCGTCACACTGGCAAAGCGTTCATCGCTCTTGACCGCAAAGGCCTTGTGCACCACTTCGCACAAGCTACGCGGAAGATCCGGACGCAGCGACACCAGAGGCGTTCCTTGCCCCCGCAGAATATTGTTGCAAAGGGCCGTCAAACCCTCGCCGTGAAATGGAACCCGTTGTGTAAGCATCTGATACACCACCACACCAAAGGCGTATTGGTCAGCGGCGGGGCCGACACGCGATCCCTGGAGCAGTTCCGGAGACATGTAATTGGGAGTCCCCACCGTGGTTCCGGCACGCGTCAAGGTGGCGTCGGGTGTGTGGGCCACGCCAAAGTCCATCAGCTTGATCAGGCCGTTCTCCTTCTGGATCATGAAGTTGGAAGGCTTCACGTCGCGATGGATCACCTGGTGCTTGTGGGCTAAGTCCAGGGCCGAGGCAATCTGGCGGATCCAGGGAAGCAGCGCCTGCGGACGCGGACCGGGATTTTCCTTGATCCATTGCGAAAGTGTCTGGCCTTCAATAAACTCCAGCACCAGATACCACAGATCTTCGGCACGCCCGTATTCAAAAAGGGTATTGATGTTGGGATGGTGAAGCGAACCGGCAACCTTGGCTTCTCGCAAGAAGCGCGCCTCGTTCACTTCCGTATGGTCCTTGTCGGCCCGCAAGATTTTGATGGCCACGCGCCGATCCATCTTGGGGTCGTAAGCCTGGAAGATGGTGCACATCCCCCCTTGGCCCAGCGGCTGAAGCTGCTCGAAACGGCCAATCTTGAGGTATTCTCCCCTAGGACTCCGTTCGATGCGATCGATCTCGCGCCGAGCAACCTCCAGAACTTCAGTGGCCTCCTTGACCGTGGTGACCAGCATACTACTGGTCGAATGCCGTTCCTTAGGCTCAGGAAGATGGACCCCGGATGAGCGGACCGCACGGGGAGCCGGGACCTGAAGCCCCAAGGACCTTCGCCAATAAAATAGGACGCCGACCGCCAGAGCCGGAAATAGCAGGGCTGGAATCGGGTCGACCCAGGCGTGAGATGTAAAGAAGATTGCTAAGAAGGACGCAAGCCCCCCTAAGCACACCGCCAAAGCGGACACCATGCCCAAAGTGGGACACCGCCGCAAGCCGGCAACCAAAACACATAGGGCTGCGAGTAAGAAAAGCGCCACAGCATGAAGATCGGCCCAGCGCGAGAGAGGATAATGGGAACCGTTCAAGAGGCCTTCCAGCTCTACGGCCAGAAATTCGGAGCGTGTGAGCATGGTGCCTGTCGGCGCGCCGGCAACCGTAGCGTCAAAGGTTGGTTCGATACCGGCCGCCGTGACGCCCAGCACCACGATCTTGTCCTTGAAGAAATCTCCCACCACATGACCGCTGAGCAGTTCACGAGCAGAAACCCGCGCTTGTACGCCTTGGGAAAGATTCACGAAAACGGATCCATCGGACGCAAAACGGCTCGGGCCAATGCCATGCAGCAGGTTTCTGGAGGCCTCATCAGGAAGGCTGGCGCGGGCAGCTGCGATGGCTAACCCCGGTAAAACCTCGCCTTTGGACGTCTGGAAAAGCATCTGGAGACGCGGATTTTCCGGATCGGACCACACATTATCGACGCCCCAGGCGGTGCGATCGGCACAGAGCCCGTAGACAGCGCCATCCTGTGTCACTGGAAAGTCAAGAGCTGGCTGCTTTTCCAGGTGCAGACATTCCTGAAAACCCTTGTTGGACTGCAACGGAAGGACCAGCGCATACGGCCCCGAAGCAAAGCTCTTCCAAAAGTTCCGGTCGCTGCTGACCTTGAGAATTTCCGGCGCAAGGACAATGGCTCGCGGATGCCATTGGGCCACGGCTGCCGTCAAGGCTCGTAGCTTGGGGAGATTCCATGGCCATCCGCCGATGGTGTCCAAGGAAGGGCCGTCGATGGCAACCAATACGACCTTGGATGGCTCTGGCGCATCTTGGCGCAATTTCAAGAGCGAGGCGTAGAAGGTGTCGCGCGGCAACACTTCGCGCGGCAACACGAAATAGACGAGACCGACGATCCCGGCAATGAGTGGAGGAAGGAGCTTTCGCAACATGAACCTACCTCGCTATCCTGGCAATGAAAGACACGGTCGAAATTTAGTTCGACCTCGACGACTTAAGACCCCGGCCGCACACACCATCAGCCGGAGCAACATTCAATGGAACCCAACACATCCGTCAAAAGTAAAGGTATGTCGAAGTCAAGCATTCTTTGAGCCGTTTTTGTGATCAGGAAACGCTTTCCTTGCCACACCAGCGTCTCCAAAGCCGCTAGCGCCGTCGGCGTAGCCAGAACGGGAAGCTCTCGCCACTGCTGCCAACACGCCGCCGGCACTCCTTGACAAACCATGCGCACCGCCTGCCCCGAAAGAAAGGCCAACGCATCAAGCGCGCCCAAAGGCGGAAGTGGAAGCGGTTCCAGTCGGTAGACCGCCACCTGCCGCAAAGAAAGCCCCAGTCTCCCCGCAGCCATCTCTACAGTGCCGGCAGTTTTCACGCCACAAGGAAAGAAGATGTCCCGATCTGTGGACAACACCGAGGCCAAGGCAAGCATGGCGGCCTCACCTCCCGTGTCCTTCGGCACGAGGCAGTTTAGCCCTACCTTTTGGAGCGGAGACGCTGTGGCCTTGCCTGCGGTGGCAATCGGCCCCTGGTGCCCCGGAAAACGGGCCGCAAACCACTCTGCCGCCCGAGGGCTCGTGATCACCACCGGTTGCTCAGGGCGCGGCACCTCCTGTGCGGCAAGTTCGCAGGTGCGATACGCATCCACGATACGGCATTCCCACCCCGGCACGGCAAGATCCAGAGGAGAGCTTCCCTGGCCGCGGAAGAGCGCCAGCCGCCTAAGCCCAGACAAGGCCGGCCTCACGGGCACCGGCAAGCAGCTCCTCGGCGAGCCGCGCCATCGCCACCTCGGCCAATGTGTCCTCGCCTTCCCAGTGGCGCCGCAGCACCACGCCTCGGGCGGGATCGCCCAGGCCAGCACGAATGAGCCACCCCGCTTGCGAAGGTTGGCACAGCGCCGCCAGCGCCGCCTTGCAGCCGCCTCCCAAGGCGCGCATCAGACTGCGTTCCAGATCGGCAGCTCGCCGCACCGGAGCCTCATCCAAAGGCGCCAGCAAAGCACGGGTAGGCGCGTCATCTTCGCGGCATTCGGCCACCAAGATCCCCTGCCCAAAGGCCGGAATGCACACCTCTGGAGAGAGCGACTGCTTGATCCGCGCCTGCCACCCCAACCGCACCAGGCCCGCCTCGGCCAGCACGATGGCATCGTACTCTCCCTTTTCCAGGCGCGAAAGACGCGTGTCGAGATTGCCGCGCAAGTCGGCAAAGCGCAGATCTGGTCGCGCCGCCCGCAGCTGCGCGATGCGCCGTGGCGAACTGGTGCCCACCAAAGCCCCCTGAGGCAGATCTTCCCAGCCAGCATGCGGAGTCAGCAAGGCATCCCAAGGCGATTCCCGCTCCAGGAAAGCCGCCAAAACACACCCGGGGGCCACATCGTAAGGAACGTCCTTCAGGCTGTGAACGGCGATGTCTACGCGTCCATCGAGCAGAGCCTCTTCCAGCTCCTTGGTGAAGAGACCCGTCCCGGCCATGTGGATCAGAGGCGTGGCGTGATCACGGTCGCCGCGGGTGGAGATGCGCTCCAGCTCAAAACTGTGCTGCGGATGAGCGTGCTGCAAAAGCTCTTGAGCATGGCCCGACTGGGTCCAGGCCAAAAGGCTTCCACGCGTCCCAATGCGCACCGTGCGACTCATGCGTCTGTCCTTAAAAAAGCCGAGAGGAGAGCGCGTGCTTCTTGTTCTCGTCCCTCTGCGGCAAGGTTGGTGGCGGCACGAGTCGGCGCATGAAGGATCTTGTTCACCAGAAGTTGCGCCAAGCCGTCGAGCTCCTCTTCAAAGCGTTCCGTTCCCGCCAGTTGCTGCAGATGGTGTACATGGCGAGAAACCAGTTCATGAGCGATCTCGTGGGCGTTCTCGCGCACCTCGCGCACCTCGTTGAGGACGGTGCGGGCGTGTACCCATTGCGAGAAGCGGCTCACGTCTTCCTCAATCAGGGTCTCAGCTTCCAAGGCCCGGTCAGCGCGAAACTGGCGATTGCGCTCCACCACTTCGCGCAGGTCGTCGATGCCGTGGAGCTTCATGTCGGAAAGGCCACTGCAAGCAGGTTCCACCACGCGAGGAGCCGAGATGTCCAGAATCAGACGCGGCGCCGTATCCCCCGCCAGCAGAGCGGGACTCACCAAAGGAATCGGCGAGCGGATGGCGGCAAGTAAAATGTCGCAACCGGAAAGAGCGGTTTTCAAATCCCCTAAACCAAAAACGGGCCCCGGCACCTCGCGAGCCCACGGCTCCACGCGCTCAGGACGGCGATTCACATAGCGGAAATCTCGGGTGCCATGAGCCCGAAAGCTATGCCATGCCGCTTGTGCCATCACTCCACCACCGAGGATCGCCACCCGACTTTGGGAAAGATCGCGCTCTTCGGAAGCCAACTGCACCGCCGCCGAGGCGATCGAAACCACCCCTTCCCCCAAGGACGTCGCGGTCCGGACTCGTTTGGAGCAAGCCAGGGCATCTTGAAAGAGCCGTTGCAGGAACGAATCCATGGGACCACGCCGCTGAGCACGGCTTCGCGCGTCGCGGATCTGTCCGGAGATCTGCGTCTCTCCTTGAACAATCGAATCCACCGAAGAGGCAACTTGGAAAAGATGGCGCACAGCATCGGCATGGAAATGGCGGTAGATATGCGTATCTGCCTCTTCCAGGCCACGGAAATTCGCCCACACTTCCCACGCTCGCGCCGCCGCCATCTGCGGGTCGGGAGCCACCAGATAAAGCTCAATGCGATTGCAGGTAGAAAGCACCACCACCTGCTCAAGCCCCGCCTCTTTGGCGAGACGCTCGACCAGGACATCTTCTTCTTCCAAGGAGATGTGGGCACGATCACGCAACGACTGGAGAGCCGTTTTCCAGCTCAATCCAATGACAGCGCTATGCAACATGACAGATTCCATGAATTGACAACCTGAGGGCAAAGATACACTGCCCTGGCCGTCTCTTCCTAAGTCTTAGGCTTGGCCGTCTTGCGAACAGTCTTGGCCTTGGGCTCGGCAGTCGACTTGGAAGCGGCCTTGGCCGCCTTAGGGGCCGCCGCCTTCAACGCTGCATCGCGAGCTGCACGCAGCTGCTCGATCTGACGTTGGCGAAGCCAATTGCGACGCTTGAATTCATTGCGGTGCTCCTCGCAATAGCGAGGATAGACGAACTGCTTAGGGAACACCTTGACCATGAAGGTCTTGCCGCAGCCATCGAGTTCACACATGAACTCCTGCTCCACGACTTCCAGGTATTCGTGCTCAAAGATGCGATTGTTGGCATCAAGCGGTTCCGTGGGCTTCTTGGTCTTTTCCCGTTGCTTGACATCGCGATGAAGCTCGCAATACTTGGCAATGGGATGACCCCAGAATTCCTTCCCACAGTACTGACAGATCTTGAGTTTGATCCGTTTCTTTTTTTTATACTTGGGGAGCTGCACCTTACTTTTAAAGATGCACCCGCCCTACCCTCGCGTCAAGGGCCATTCTGGTCTCAATTCAAGAGACCTCAGGGTGAGGTGAGCGCCCAAGCCAAATCATCGAGCAGATCTTGGGCATCTTCGATCCCCACCGAAAGGCGCAGCAAGCGGTCATTTACTCCTAACCGCTCGCGAATTTCCGTCGGCACATCGGCATGGGTCTGCAAAGCTGGAAAGGTGATCAGAGATTCGACTCCGCCCAAGCTTTCGGCATACATCCAGACCTTCACACGCGACAGCACTTGGGTTACCAGAGCCGGATCATCCAGTTCACACGCAACCATGGCGCCAAAACCAGAAGCTTGGCTGCAATGCAAGTCATGGCCAGGATGGTCGGGAAGCCCAGGATAATCCACCCGCACCACATGCGGATGCACTTGCAACCAACGCACCACAAGGCCGGCATTTTCCTGTTGGCGTTCCTGCCGCAGCGAAAGCGTCTTGAGACTGCGCAGCAGGAGCCAACTTTCCTGTGGCCCCAACACCGCACCGGTGGTGTTCTGAATCCAGCCGATACGCTTAGCAAGTTCCTCGGTACGGGCGACCGCCACTCCAGCCAGCACATCATTGTGACCGCCAAGGAACTTGGTGGCGCTGTACACGCAAAGATCCGCCCCAAGCTCCAACGGCCGCTGGGTGAGGAAGCCCTGGAAGGTGTTATCGACCACCACCAATTGACCATGAACATGCGCTGCGGCAATGGCTTCGCGCAGATCAATCACTCGCAGCCGCGGGTTGGTCGGCGTCTCCAAGAACAACCCTTTGGAGGTCGGATCGATGAGAGCTCCCAAACGGCCATCAGCCAGCTTGGCTGGATCTATGTACCGCACATCCAGTCCCCAGCGGCGATAGACACCTTCCAGGATGCGCCAGGTGCCGCCGTAGAGGTCTTCCAGCACCTGAATGCGATCTCCCGGCTGAAAGAGCCGCAGTGAGGCATCGATGGCAGCCATACCGGAGGCAAAGGCAAAGGCTCGCGCCCCGCCCTCGAGAGTCGCCAGCACGTTTTCCAGCTCTTGTCGCGTCGGGTTGGCGGTGCGGCTATAGTCAAAGCCCGTAGAAACGCCAACTCCCGGATGCCGAAAAGTGGCGCTGTGATAGATGGGCGCCGAAACGGCCCCCGTCCGGTCGCAGGCACGGCTGCCAGCCTGCGCCAGCAGAGTGCTTTGACGAAGACTCATCGCAGGGCTACGAAGACGGCCCACAGCACCGGAGCCGAAAGGAAGAGGCTATCGAAGCGGTCATAGACGCCGCCATGCCCAGGGAAGATATGGGAGCTGTCTTTGACGCCGGCCCAGCGCTTGGCGGAGCTTTCCAGGAGATCGCCAAGAATGCCGCAGACGGCCAAGGCAAGTCCTGCCATTGCTGCCGCAGGAACAGACCATCCCAGCAAGTTCGGCGCCCAGAAAAGGGAAAAGATGGCCGTAGCAACTAGGGCCCCTAAGGCACCTTCGATCGTCTTGGCAGGAGAAAGTTCTGGGCAAAGCTTGTGCTTTCCAAAGAGCTTTCCGACCGCGTAGGCACCGGTGTCGCCCGCCCAGCACCCTAAGGCCGCCCACAAGAGTGGTGCGACACTGACCCAACCGCGCGCACCAGGAGCCACGTCCCAAGAGGCCAAGGTGAAGATAATCCGCCCCGAAAAAGCGAAGAAGGAAAAGACCCCGCCCTGCAGGGCAATCCACGCAAAGGCTTCTTCGCGAGCAAAACGTCGGAATCCCGTCAATACCAAAGCAAGCAGCGCCAAGACCCAGACCAAAGGCAGCAGATGCGAAAGGCATTGCCACGGCCCACCAGGCCCAAGCGCCAGGGTCAACCCGACCCCCGTAGGCACCACAAAGTCTGCGGTGAGGACTTTGGGGTAGCGCTGCCGAATCAAGCGCGCCGCCTCCCAAGAAGCCGCCACCACGATGAAGCCGAGCTGGATCCAACGCGGCCAGCCGCCAAACCAAGTGGCCCAAAGAAAGACGGGACCGGCCACAAACGCAAAAAGCAGCCGCTGCGCGAGATTTCCCAATTTCACGAGATTTGCTCCGAGGTCATGCCAAAACGGCGTTCGCGCCCCCCGAAGGAATCGATGGCGGCACGCAGGTGCTCTTCGTCGAAATCAGGCCACAGCACATCCGTGAACCAGAGCTCGGCATAGGCCAACTGCCATAGAAGAAAGTTGGAGATGCGCCGATCCCCGCCAGTGCGGATCATCAGATCGGGGTCGGGGATTTCTTTGGTGAAGAGATTCTTGGCCACCATGGCCTCGTCGATCTCTTCAGGGTGAATGCGCCCGGACATGGCAGCCCGCGCCAAACGCCGCGTCGCATCCACAATCTCGGCTCGTCCACCATAGGAAAGCGCCAAGTGCAACTGAAGCCCGGTATTGTTGGCGGTACGGGCCATGCCGTCCTCCAAAGCCTCACGCGTACGGGTCGGCAGGTGAGAAAGCTCCCCCACGGCATCCAAGCGCACGTTGTTGCGATTGAGATCATCCACCTCGCGATGGACCATCTCGATCAAAAGCGACATAAGGGCGCGCACCTCAAGAGGAGGGCGCTTCCAATTCTCGCTAGAGAAAGTGTAGAGCGTCAGGTGCTCAATGCCGATCTCCCCACACAGACGCACGATGCGTCGGGCTGCGTCAGTACCGGCGCGATGCCCTTGGGTTCGATCCATGCCGCGGGCTTTGGCCCAGCGACCATTGCCGTCCATGATGACGGCGATGTGGCAAGGAATAGCCACGAAACCTCCTCAGACGGTGAGGATTTCCTTTTCCTTAGCAGTATACAACTCGTCGATCTTGGCAATGTACTTGTCCGTGAGCTTCTGGATCTGTTCCTGGAGTTTCTTCTCCTGATCCTGGGAAAGCCCCTCGTCCTTGGCATGCTTCTTCAAGTTGTCATTGGTATCGCGACGGATATTGCGCACAGCAACGCGCCCTTCCTCAGCGATATTTTTGCAAATCTTAGCCAATTCTTTGCGACGCTCTTCCGTCAGCGGCGGCAGCACAATGCGAATCATGGCACCTTCGGCCTGGGGGTTGATTCCGAGGTTCGAAGCCAAGATGGCCTTAGAGATCGCCACGACCATAGGCTTTTCCCAAGGCGTCACGGCCAACGTGCGCGCATCAGGCGCCGTGACGGCAGCTACTTGGGGAATTGGGGTCGGAGTTCCGTAATAGTCAACATAAATTGACTCCAGCATGGCCGGGTTCGCCTGTCCAGTGCGGACTTTGGCAAATTCCTTGACCAAGGATTCCATCGACTTCTTCATGCGCTCTTCAGCGATAGCAAGCATCAGAAGGCTCCTTTGCTGTTGACGATGGTTCCAATCTTCTCACCACGGATGACCCGCATGAGGTTGCCTTCGACAAAGAGATCGAAGACCACGATGGGCATGGAATTCTCGCGGCACAACGCAAATGCGGCCGTATCCATCACCTTCAGTTCGCGATCCAGAGCTTCGCGATACGAAAGCACGTCATACTTTTTGGCAGTGGTGACCACATTGGGGTCGGCGTCGTAGATGCCGTCCACCTTGGTGGCCTTCATCAACACGTCCGCATTGATCTCCACAGCGCGCAAGGCAGCGGCTGAATCCGTGGTAAAATAAGGATTACCAGTTCCGGCGGCAAAAAGGACGACACGTCCTTTCTCCATGTGACGGATGGCGCGGCGGCGAATGAAAGGCTCGGCAATGGAATCCATGCGCAAAGCCGACATCACTCGTGTGATCAAGCCTTCCTTTTCCAGGGCGGCCTGCAAAGCCAAGCAATTGATAACGGTGGCAAGCATGCCCATCTGGTCGCCCGCGACGCGGTCGATCCCCTGCTGGCTTGCGGTACCACCGCGAATGATGTTGCCGCCTCCGACCACAATGCCCACTTGCACGCCCAAGGCCTGAACCTGAGCGATTTCGCTTCCGACCCGTGCGACGAGTTCGGTATCGATACCATGCCCAACCTTCCCGGCGAGAGCTTCACCGGAGAGCTTGAGCAAAATGCGTTGGGAGCGTGGTGCGGAGGAGGTGTCCAATTTAGACCTCGCCGAGTTGGAAGCGAATGAAGCTTTCCACCTTGAGAGAGGGCACGCCAGCATCCTTGCCGACCTGCTCGACGACCTTGGAGACCGGGGTCTTGTTGTCCTTCACGAAGAGCTGCTCGACCAGAGCCGCCTCCTTGAGGAACTTCTTGACGCGGCCTTCGACGACCATCGAAACGCGCTCTTCCTTGATGCCTTCGGTTTTGGCCTGGTCCGCGTAGATCTCGCGTTCCTTGGCCAGCACCGCATCAGGGATCTCATGGCTGCTCAGAGCCACCGGAGCGGCAGCGGCCACCTGGAGGCAGAGATCCTTGGCCAGAGTCTGCAGAGGCTCGCTGCTGGCGGCGCCTTCATGCGAAAGCAGCACCACCACACCGATCTTGCCGGGGCCGTGGATATACGCTTCAGCAGTCTGGCTAGCAGAGACCTGGAACAGGGCAAAGCGCTTGACGGCGATGTTCTCGCCGATCTTGCCGACGATGTCGGCAGTGATCTGGGCGACCGTGGCGCTACCGACGGGAGCCTTCAGAAGCCCCTCGATGTCCGTAGGCTTGGCTGCCAAGGCGGCATCCAGGACAGCCTGAGCGTAGGCGGCGAAATCAGCATTGCGAGCCGTGAAATCGGTCTCGGCGCTGATTTCCACCACAGCCAGCACATCACCAGAACGTCCGGCGATGATCTTGCCTTCCTTGGCATCATGCCCGGAACGCTTCTGGGCCACCGACTCGCCGCGCTTGCGCAGCAGTTCGATGGCGGCGGTCATGTCACCGTTCGTCTCCTCGAGGACCTTCTTGCAGGCCATCATGGAAACACCGGTCTTTTCGCGCAGCTCCTTGACGGCGGAGGCGGAAATACTCATGCCACGACCTCCTCGGCGGGAGCGGCCGGAGCCTCGCTAGCTTCAGCGGCGGCAGCGGGAGCTGCAGGAGCCTGACGGCTAGGAGCGGCGGGCACCGAAGCCAAGATGGTATCGGCCACCGAAGCGGCGATCAAGCGAACCGACTTGATGGCGTCGTCGTTGCCCGGAATCGGGTAGTCGACCAGCGACGGGTTGGTGTTGGTGTCGGTGATGGCAACAGTGGGGATGCGCAGACGGCGAGCTTCGCGCAAGGCGATGTCTTCGCTCTTGGCATCGGCCACGAAGACCAGGCCCGGCAAGGTGCGCATGTCACGGATACCCGCGAAGAGGGAGAGCAGGTGTTCGCGCTCCTCGTTCAGGGTGGCAGCTTCCTTCTTGGCGACTTCCTGCATGAGGCCGTCGCGTTCCATGCGCTCGATCTCTTCCAGGCGCTTGATGGACTGGCGGACCGTCTGGTAGTTGGTCAGCATGCCGCCGAGCCAACGGGTGGACACGTAGAAGGAATTGGCGCGCTTGGCTTCTTCCTGAACGGCACCACCGATGGTGGGCTTGGTGCCGACAAACAGGATGGACTGGCCAGCAGCGCGGACCTCGGAGACCTTCAGCAAAGCTTCCTGCAAGCAGCGCTGGGTCTTCTCCAGGTCGATCACATAAATGCCGTTGCGGGCAGTGAGGATGTAGGGCTTCATGCGGGGGTCCCAGCGACGGGTCTGGTGTCCGAAGTGGACTCCCGCTTCCAGCATGGCTTGCAGCGAAGGGAGGGCGATACTCATGGTTCTTATCCTTGTCTGGTTGTTTCTTCCGGCTCCATCCAACAGAGTGGGGAGATCCTTTGCGGACCACCACCCCACCCCTCCGGAGACCGTGTTTGGTGGATTTTTTTTTAGCGCTTGGAGAACTGGAAGCGGGCGCGAGCGCCACGACGACCGTACTTCTTACGTTCGACGGCGCGGGAGTCGCGCGTCAGGAGGCCGGCCTGGCGAAGAGCCAGATGGTTGGCCTCGGGATCGATGGTGGCCAGCGCACGGGCAATGCCCAAGCGGATGGCGCCAGCCTGTCCGGAAACGCCGCCACCGTTGACCAGAGCGGTCACGTCGTAGGCTTCGCTCTTCTCAAAGAGAGCCAAGGGCTGCTCGATGATCATGAGGTGCGTCGGGGTCGGGAAGAATTCGGCAAAGGTCTTGCCGTTCACGGTACGCTTGCCGGTACCGGGAACCACGGTCACGCGGGCGATGCTGGTCTTGCGGCGGCCGGTCTTCTGTGTCTTTTCCATACTGATCAGATCCTCGTGATATCCAGGTTCTCGGGCTTCTGGGCAACGTGCGGATGTTCCGCACCGCCGTAGACGTGCAGCTTCAAGAGCATGCGGCGTCCCAGGGTGTTCTTGGGAAGCATTCCCAGCACGGCCTTACGGATGGGCTTTTCCACATCCTTCTGCAGCAGATGCTGGTAAGTGACAAACTTGCCGCCGCCTGGATAGGTGGAGTGGCGGAAGTAGGTCTTGGCAGTGAACTTGTTGCCAGTGAGCTTGGCCTTCTCGGCGTTGATCACAATGACATGGTCGCCCATGTCATGGTGCGCGTCGTAGGAAGGCTTGTGCTTGCCCTTGAGGATGTGGGCCACACGAGAAGCCAGACGGCCCAGGACGACGTCTTTGGCGTCGACCACGAACCACTTCCGTGGGACCTGCTTTTCGGATAGAGTAACGGTCTTCATGCTGAATATGCCCTTTACGAATGAATGCAGGGGCGGAAATTTACGTTTTCAGGCCCAAACGTCAACATTGGATTTGCTTTTAGCCATCTTTTCAAGTTGCACAGTTCATTTCATGGCGCATTCAATCCGTTCTAACCCTTGTTGCAGAAACGATTTAGGAGTCCCAAAGTTGAGCCGCATATGACCTTGGCCAGACGTCCCAAACATGCTGCCGCGATTGATTCCGACCCGCGCCTGACGACTAAAGAAGGTTTCCAGCGCCGTATCATCGAGGCCTAAGCCCCGACAGTCGAGCCAAGCGAGATAGGTGCCTTCGGGCTCCCGTACACGCACCCCTGGCAAACGCGCCGACACGAACTCGCAAAGGTATCGCGCATTGCCTTCGAGATATTCCAGAAGCGCCGTGAGCCACGGCTCCCCCTCCCGATAGGCCGCTTCCATGGCTGTCACCCCCAAGAGATTAGCCTTACCAGCTCCAAGGCTGCGTTGTGTCTCGCGAAACCGCCGGCGCGCCGAGTCGTCGGACAGCACGGCAAGGGACGTATCTAGGCCGGCCAAATTGAAGGTCTTGCTCGGGGCCAGCAACACGGCCGTGCGAGACGGATCTGCCCCATCCAGGCTGGCGTAGGGAACATGGTTCCGGCCCCCAAAGATCAAATCGCTGTGGATCTCATCAGAAACCACGAAGAGATCGTGACGCGCCGCGATTTCGGCCACCGCAGCAAGTTCCTCGCGGCTCCAGACGCGCCCGACCGGATTGTGAGGGTTGCACAAAACGAGCATTCTGGCATCGCGCGCCTTTTGCTCTAGGTCCTCAAGATCCATGCGGTAGTCCCCCTCCGGCGTTTCGCGCAAAGGGTTTTGAAGCAAGCACCGATCAGAACCAGCACATTCAAAGAAGGGATGATAGACCGGAGGCTGAATGATGACGCCCTCCCCCGGCTTGGTGAAAGCTGCCACCGCCACTCGCAGCGCCGAGACCACCCCTGCCGTAGTAGAAAGCCACGAGGTCTCCACCTTCCAGCCTTGGCGGCGCAACAACCAGTCAGCCACAGCCTCGAAGGCACTTTCGGGATCATCGACCTGGTAACCAAAGACCCTGTGATCGAGACGCCGACGCAACGCCTCAACCACCGGTAAAGGCGAAGCAAAGTCCATGTCGGCAACCCACATGGGAAGCACATCTTGGGCACCAAAGAGGCGATCCGCCGCATCCCACTTGACGCTTCCGGTCCCTCGCCGCTCAATGATGCGATCGAAATTCCACGTCTTTGCTTCTGCCATCCGTAACGCCTCTCTTCATGACTTGATCAATACCGACCGTTAGCTCCCCAAAAGAGACAAAACCTCACCCACGCTTTCCCCCGTCAACGAGTACAATTGCGATATTGCACACTTAGGGAGGTTCTTGTGAAGCCCGTTCCATCCGACCTTGATATCGCCCAGGCGCAAATCCCCCGCCCCATCGCCGACGTGGCACGCGAACTGGGCATCCGCGACGAGGAGCTTGAGCTCTACGGACCATACAAGGCCAAGGTGCGTCTGGAGATCCTGGAACGCTTGGCGGAACGTCCCGATGGAAAATACGTCGACGTCACCGCCATCACCCCGACGCCGCTGGGCGAAGGCAAGACCACCACTACCGTGGGTCTTTCGCAAGCCCTGAGCACTTTGGGAAAGCGCGTGGCCACCGTCATCCGCCAACCTTCGCAAGGCCCCACCTTTGGAATCAAAGGGGGCGCCGCCGGAGGAGGCTATTCCCAGGTGATCCCCATGGAGGACTTCAACCTCCATCTGACCGGGGACATTCATGCCATTGCAGCCGCCCACAATCTGTGCGCTGCCGCCCTGGACGCGCGCGTGCTGCACGAATCCCGCCAAGACGACACGGCGCTCTTCGAGGCCCTCTGCCCGCCCGACAAAAAGGGGCATCGTCATTTCTCCCCGACCATGCTGCGACGTCTGGAAAAGCTCGGCATCACCACCCGTGATCCGGAAGAACTTACGCCCGAAGAGCGCAGTCGTTTCGTGCGGTTGGACATCGACCCCCTGAAGATCCAGTGGCGGCGGGTGGTGGACGTCAACGATCGTTTCCTGCGCGAGATCGAGATTGGCCTGGGACCCGACGAGGCGGGCCTTTCACGCCGCAGCGGTTATGACATCGCCGTGGCCTCCGAGATCATGGCCATCCTGGCCCTGGCCGCCGACCTTGCCGATTTGCGCGAGCGCCTGGGGTGCATGGTGGTGGCCTTCAATAAGCAAGGCGAAGCCGTCACCGCCGAGGATCTGGGAGTGGCCGGAGCGCTTGCCGTGCTGATGAAGGATGCGCTCAAACCCAATCTGCTGCAGACCTTGGAAGGCACTGCGGCCTTTGTGCATGCCGGCCCCTTTGCCAACATCGCCCACGGCCAGTCCTCCATCATCGCCGACCGCATCGCCTTGAAACTTGCCGACTACGTGGTCACCGAATCGGGTTTTGGCGCCGACGTGGGCATGGAGAAGTTCTTCGACATCAAGTGCCGCCGTTCGGGGCTCGCCCCCAGCGCGGTGGTGCTGGTGGCCACGGTGCGCGCCCTCAAGATGCATGGCGGCGGCCCCACGGTGCGCGCCGGAAAGCCTTTGCCGCGGGAATACTTGGAAGAAAATCTGGAACTCTTGCGCCAGGGGCTTCCCAACCTCGTACAACACATCGAGAACGCCCGCAAGTTCGGCGTGAACGTGGTGGTGGCCGTCAACGCCTTTGAGACCGACACGGACGCCGAGACCGAACTGGTGCGAAAGGCTGCCCAGGCCGCCGGCGCCTTGGACGCCGTGGTAGCACACCACTGGAGCGAAGGCGGAGCCGGGGCCCGCGCTCTTGCCGAAGCCGTAGTGGCCGCCTGCGAAGCGCCTTCCGACTTCCAATTTCTGTATTCCTTAGACGATCCCATCGAGGCCAAGATCGAGACCATCTGCCGCGAGATCTACCGCGCCGACGGGGTCGACTACACGGAGCTGGCCCGCGAGAAGATCGCCCAGTTCACCCGCTTAGGTTACGATCGCTTGCCGCTGTGCATGGCCAAGACCCACCTGTCATTCAGCACCGACCCGGCCCTCAAAGGAGCTCCGCGCGGTTTTCGCGTATTGGTGAGGGATGTGCAGGCAAGCGTGGGAGCGGGCTTTCTCTATCCATTGCTGGGGGCCATGCGCACCATGCCGGGCCTTCCCACGCGACCAGCCTTCTTCGACGTGGACCTCGACCTCATCACCGGCAAGGTGGTCGGCCTCTTCTAGACCTGTCGCGTTCACTAGATTCACCCCACTATGCAACTTCGCATCACAGGCCCTCAGAAGGTCGAAGGAGAGGTCGTCATCTCCGGCGCCAAGAACGCCGCCTCCAAGATGATGGTGGCATCGCTCCTCACCGAAGAACCCGTCATCCTGCACAACTTTCCTCGCATTGAGGAGATCACCATTGTTCGCGAGCTGTGCGAGCAACTAGGAAGCACCGTCACGGTAGACGGCCATTCCTTGCGCCTGCACACTCCGGAGCTTTGCCGTGATGACGCTCTGGGGCTCTCGCGCGGCAACCGCATCTCGGTGCTGGCACTGCCGCCGCTTCTACACCGAGTGGGGCGCGCCGTGCTGCCCATCGTAGGCGGCGACCGCATCGGACCGCGCCCCGTCAACTATCACCTAGACGCCCTGCGCGCCATGGGCGCACGCATCGAAGAAGGCCAGAGCGCCTTCATCGCCGAGGCTCCGAACGGCCTGCAGGGAACGCGCATCAGCCTCCCCTACCCGAGTGTAGGTGCTACCGAAAACATCTTGCTGGCAGGAGTGCTGGCCAAAGGGCGCACCGTCATTGAGAACGCCGCCACCGAGCCCGAGATCATCGACCTCATCATGATGCTGCAAAGCATGGGCGCCATTATCGAATTGGGCACCAGCCGCGTGATTGCCATCGACGGCGTGGAGAGGCTGCGCGGCACCGTCCACGAGGTACTGCCCGACCGCATGGAAGCGGCCAGCTACGCCTGCATGGCGCTGGCCACCGGCGGACGCATTCTGTGCCGCAACGCCCGCCAGGAGCACATGATCACCTTTCTCAACGCCGTGCGCCGCCTAGGCGCCGACTACGAGGTGGTCGAGGATGGCATCGTGTTCTTCGCGCCGGAAGGCCCGGGAACGCTGCGCGGCATCGACCTGGAGACCGACACCCATCCCGGTTTCATGACCGACTGGCAGCAACCCTTCACACTGCTTCTAACCCAGTGCCAGGGCACCTCGGTGGTCCACGAGACGGTCTACGAGGATCGCTTCGGCTACACCAAGGAACTGGTAAAGCTGGGCGCCAACGTCACCATCTTCGACAAGTGCCTAGGCGAGCTTCCCTGCCGCTTTCGCGGCAAGCGCCACCCGCACAGCGCCATCATCCAAGGGCCGACGCCGCTGCGCGCCGTCCCCGAGATCCTGGATATTTTCGACATCCGCGCCGGCATCACCCTGGTGATCGCGGCCCTGTGCGCCCAGGGAACAACGGTCCTCAAGGGACTCGAGCACCTGGACCGCGGCTACGAGAACCTGCTTGGAAAGCTCGAAGGCCTGGGCATCAAAGCCGAACGGATCGAGTAAGCCAAAGCCGTCTCAGATCTTGAAGCGCTCCATCGACTCGCGCAGTCGTTGAGCCTCGGTGGCAAGGCTTGAGGAGCTTGATTCCAGCTCACGGCTGCACCCGGCCGAAGTCTCGGCAAGCTCCGAAAGCGTACGCATGGAACGTGCGATCGACTCAAGTTCTCGCGACGAGCCTCCCACCGCCTGAGCAATGCGCTGACTGGCGGCACTGGTTTCCTGAGAACCGGCGACCACATGAGCGGTTTGGACCGTCTGGGCCCGTACCGCCTCCAGCACCTCCTCGGCGATGCGCGCCAGGTCGTCCACCTCGCCGGCCACCTGGGACATGCCCGAGACCGATTGGCGCGTGGCTTCCACCACGGCACCGATGCGCGCCTCGATCTCTTGAGTGGATTCGGTGGTCTGACGAGCCAGGTCCTTGACCTCACCGGCCACCACGGCAAAGCCCTTGCCGGCTTCGCCAGCGCGAGCCGCTTCGATGGTGGCGTTGAGAGCCAAAAGGCGCGTGCGATCAGACACTTCGCGGATCACGGCCAAAATGCGCGAGATCTCCTCGGTAGCCGTTTCCAGACGGCGAATCGTTTCCTGCGCCTCTCGAGCACTGCTGGCCGCCTCTACGGCCAAGCGCGATTCGCGCTCGCAGCCTTCCAGCACCCTGCGGGCCTGGAGCTCGATCTCGCCGATAGCACCCGTCACTTGTTGAGCTCCGGCACTGAGCGTACCGGCCTCCTGCGAAACGCTCTCCAAGAGCCGTGACGCGCCTTCCGAGGACTCCAGAACCGTCCCGGCCGTGGCGCGTACCCGCTCAGCGCTCTCGCCCATGGCGCGGGAGCCTTGAGAAAGCCCATCGATGCGGGCCGTCATGGCCTGAGCTTGATCTCGCACGCCCCCAAAGAGTCCCGCCAGGGAATCCAGGAAGCGATCAATCCAGCGCGCCTGCAAACCCAGTTCGTCTTCGCCGTGGCCTCCTAGGCGACGCGTGAGATCGCCGTGTCCTTCCGCGAGTTCACGCACCCGATCGGTCACGACATCGACACGCCGACGAATGCTCCCGGCCAAAAGTGAACCGAAAAGCACCACCACAGCCAAAAGCACAGCGCCACCCACCAAGGTCCGCCGTTTGAGCACGTCGATGCGGGCTTCAACTTCTAGGCGTTTGTGAGCCACCAGGGTGTCGATCTCGTCCACATAGACGCCAGACCCGAAGACCATGCCCCAGGCCGGGAAGCGCTTGACGTAGGAGATCTTGGGAAGGCTCTGGGTTGGATTCTTGGGATCGGGCCAGACATAGTCCACAAAGGCTTCGCCAGCGGTGTCCTTGCCCGTGAGTTCCACCATGGCCTGGAAGAGATTTTGCTTCTTCCCTAGGGCGCACTCGAACTTTGTCTGGTCGAGGATCTTGCCGTCGAGAGCTGGCAGGATGGGATGCACCACCATGCGAGGAATGGGCGTTCCCGTGTCGTTGATCCAGACATAGCCGCGTCCGTGATCAAAGCGCATGGAGGCGACGATGCGCACCGTGCGGGCGATGGCGCTGTCGCGCGGTAGCACACCGCGGCGGACTAGCTCATCCTGACCACGCGCAAAACCCAGAGCGACATCCACCGGTTGCCGCAACCCCCGCTTAAGCAAAGACTCAGTCTCGCCACGGAAGCGCACCAAGTCCTCCTCAGCGGTACGGCGCATGGAATAGATGGCGTAGCCGGAAAGTGCGGCCACCAAGGCAAGCGAGCCGAGGACAGCCCCGGACAGGATCTGAAAATGCAACGAGCGTGCGCGGATAGGCATGAAGACCTCCGCCCGCAGCATAGCATCCCGACCAAAACGGACGCAAAGGAAAAATGCGCCCCGAGAAGGTCAGTCTGTCACAGGCCCCAGCGCGAAATTCACCCGAGCAAGCTTGTGATCACCAACCCCGGCCAGTTCGCGGATGCGGGCAGCAGCAGCGATGTGGTCCTCCTGAGCAAACTCCTGGCGCAGCAGGTGCAAAGCCTCGTCGAAGCGTCCAAGCTGGCGGGAAAGCTCTGCCTTCATCAGGCGGTCGTCGGAAACTTCCTCGTCCATCATGCCGTGCAGACGGCGCATATTGACGAGCATGGCCTCCTCGGGATCCTTCGTCACCAGCTCCTTGGCCACCCCCTCGCGGCGGGAATCGCCGTCGCGCCACCAGGCATTCATGCGCAGGTAGCGCTCCTGACGAGGCGTCGTGGCAGCCCCTTTGGCAAGGGCCTCCAAAATTCCGGCGGCATCGAGTTCAACCGGCAGTCGCGCCTCGGGCCAGCGGTTCTCGCTGGCGGCCTCGGTTGCCACGCCCAGCTCCTGGCTCTCACGCACCCAGAAGGGCTCGCCGCAGAAGGGGCACCCGACCAGTTGCAGCTCGTCGGGGATCCAGGGGCCCACCAAGCGTCCGTCGGTCCAGACGGTGGCCTCGCGCAGGCTCCCTTGCGGAAAGCGTGGGAAGAGCAAGGCCATCTGGCAACGGGGGCATTCGCGGACAATGGGAGGTTCTGGCAGCAGCATCGCGGCAAAGGTAGAAGTTCAGAAAGGCGCGAAACGTCCCAGGTGATGCCGAATCCAGGCCGTGCGCAAGGCGGGCACGTCCTCGTGCAGGCGCGAAAGCCTGCGGTCTAGGGAATCACACAGCGCATGCGGGGGCAGGTCGGACAAATCTTGTCCAGAATCCAGCGACGGAGCCGTTCCGCGAAGCCTTGGATCTAGACGCAGAGCACTGCCCAAGAGGCGGGCGTGCCCCAGGGCCCCAAAGCGGCGGTAGGCGCGCACGGCATCAGGAACGAAGCGGCGGTCCACCCCGGCCATCAGCTGAGCCATGCCGCCCTCGTCGAGGGTCTCCTCTACCAGGCGGGTGGCGTAGAGGTCGAGGTATCCCGAGGGCAGGCGCGAGACGATCTCGCGGTCGTGCTCGAAGAAGCTGTCCTGGGTCTCGATGTGGCGAAGCGTCAAATCGTAAAGGGTCTCTTCCAGGAGCGAGTCGGGAAGCCCCGCCAGCTGAGTACGGCTCACACCCGAGGGAAGCGAGACGGGATTCTCCTGAGACACGTCCTGGTGGCGGCACCCCGCGAACAAGAGCGCCAGAACCAAGCCTGTGCATCCGCATCGCCGCGCAAGGAATAAAGCTCCGGTCGTCCGCATAAGCGGAAAGAATAAGGATTCCGCCGCGAATCACGGCAAGAAAGCAAGAATCCCCACCAGATACCGGCGCCCTTGCGCTTGACAAAAGCTGGCTACGATGGGATCTTGGGAAGCGACGTTCCGTTCGTCAAATTTTGACCATTCAATACTTAGGAGATCCGATGCGCACCAGTGCTCGCAACCAGTTCGAAGGGACCGTCAAGTCCGTCAAGAAGGGCGCCGTTAACGCCGACGTAACCATCGCCCTCAAAGGTGGGGACGTGATCGTGGCCCAGATCACCATGACTTCTCTCGAGAACCTGGGGCTCAAGGAAGGCGTTCCTGCCTGCGCCGTGATCAAGTCGAGCTGGGTTTCGCTAGCCGCCGGCGACACCGCACCCAAGCTCTCCACCCGCAATATTCTGCCGGGCGAAGTGACCGCCGTCAAAAACGGTGCAGTCAACGCCGAGGTCGTCCTGAAGCTTGCCGGCGGCGAAACCATCGTCTCGGTCATCACCGAGGAATCGGTCAAGAATCTCGCTTTGAGCGTCGGCTCCAAGGCCTGGGCGATCTTCAAGGCCAACACCGTCATCGTCGCGGTAGCCTAAGATTCTCGGGGGGGCCTAAAGGCCCCTTTTCCTGGCGCGCAATTCGCAATATTATGCAGGTCGGTGCCGATCTCCTCTCCTCTTCCGCCTCGGTGGCCGCGCGGCGGCGCCCGGTTGGTACCTTTGGCCCGTGAACGAAGCTACAGCCACAGCCGGAACTTTTCAGATACATGCCCGTTCGGGGCGCGCCCGCACCGGGGTCCTGCACACCGCCCATGGCCCTGTCCGCACCCCGGCCTTCATGCCGGTCGGCACGACAGGATCCGTCAAATCCCTCTCGAACCCCGAGATCGAGTCGACCGGGGCCGACATCATCCTCGGGAACACCTACCACCTGTGGCTGCGGCCCGGCTGCGACTTCCTGCGCGACTGGGGCGGCCTGCGCGAGTTCTCGGGCTGGAAGCGCGCTCTGCTCACCGACTCGGGAGGTTTCCAGGCCTGGAGCCTTACCTCCATTCGCAAGATCGACGACGAGGGCATCACCTTCCGGTCCCACCTGGACGGAGCCAAGCTCCGCTTCACCTCGGACTCGGTGCTCTCGGCCCAGCGCGCCATCGGGGCCGACGTCATCATGGCCTTGGACGAGTGTACGCCCTCGGACGCCGACCTGCCCACCGCCACCCGTTCCTGGGAGCGCACCATTTCCTGGACACGCACCATGGCCGAGGCATGGCGCCGGGATCCCACGGCCCATGGCCATGCCCAGATTCTCTTCGGCATCGCACAAGGCGCCCTGCATGAGGGTTTGCGCGAGCGCTGCTGCCGTGAACTCGCCGAGCTCGACCTGCCCGGCAACGCCATCGGCGGACTTTCGGTCGGTGAGCCGGAAGCCGACATGTACCGCATCGCAAAGCTTTGCACCGACGTGCTTCCCGACCACAAGCCCCGCTACGTGATGGGCGTGGGGACGCCGCGCAACCTCTTGGAGCTGATCGATCGCGGCGTGGACATGTTCGACTGCGTGATGCCCACCCGCAACGCCAGGAACGGCATGGTGTTTACCTGGAACGGCGCTTTCCACTACAAGGCCGCCAAGATCGCCCACGATCCGCGGCCCTTCGACCCCGCCTGCGGCTGCTTTGCCTGCCGCAACCACTCACGCGCCTACCTGCGACACCTCTTCAAGGCCGGAGAAATCCTGGCGCTGCGCATGGGAACGCTCCACAACCTCTATTTTTACCAGGAACTCATGGACCGCTCCCGCGCCGCCATCGCCGACGGGACCTGGAACGAGTTCAAGCGCACCACCCTGGAGCGTCTGGAACACGGAGGAGAACCACCATGTTAAAATCCACCCTACTTGCGCTTGCGCTGCTCTTGGCCGCCTCCGGAGAGGCGCAGCCCCACAAGGCCCATGCCGCTCTGCCCACGATCACGCTCGGCAAAAATGCCGTCCTGCATCTAGAGATTGCCGACAACGACTCTTCGCGCCAGAAGGGACTCTCGGGACGACGGAGTCTGGATTGGGACCAGGGCATGCTCTTCGTGTTTCCCGACGCCGCACCGCGCAGCTTCTGGATGATCGACTGCCATTTCGACATCGACGTGGCCTATCTGAACCGCGCCGGCGTGGTGCGCGACATCGTGCCCATGCGCATTCAACCGGGCGTGCCGGTAGATCAGCTGGAACGCTACCCCTCCGCCACGGGCGACATCGCTTATGCCCTGGAGGTGAATCGCGGCTGGTTCGACGCCCACGGCATCCGCCCGGGCACGACCATCCGCGACGTTGCGCGCTGGACCACGCGCCGCTAAACCTTTGCGAGGTGGGGCAATTCCCCTCTCCCCCCAGAGATTCCTAGCAGCACCGGCAGCTTAGCCGCCGACAGCCATCTCCGAGACCAAAAGCGCCGGTACGAAGCTCCCGGAAAGCCCCGGGCGATAGGTATCTCCCACCGCTTCAAGGCCCATCAGAAGTTCAAAGAAATTCCCCGAGACGGTGATGCGATCTACCGCTTGAACGGCGACGCCGTTTTCAATGAGGAATCCTTGCACGCCAATGGAGATTTCTCCGGAGATGCCATTGCAGCCCGAGGCGCCTTCCAGCTTGACCACGTGCAGCAAACGCGGATGGGACCGCAGCAAAGCGGCCTTATCGGCATTTCCCTTGGCGACCACAAGATTCGAGAAGCCGGCACCGGCCTTGCCGGAATAGCCGCGCTGGGCGTCTCCCGTGGGAGCGCAGCCGGCGCGACGAGCCGATTCCAGGTTGTGGAGGTATCCGGTCAGGACGCCTTCGTGGATCAGGGCGCGCGAGGCGGTGACAATGCCTTCACCGTCAAAGAGGCGCGATCCGGCCTGGCGCGGCAGACGAGGCATGGTGGAAAGTTCCAGAAAGGGAGCCGCGATGCGGGTGCCTTCTTTTCCCTGCAAGCGCGACTGGCCTTTCTGGACGGCCTCCCCTACGAAGGCACCGGAGAAAATGCCTAGAATGCTCCCCGAGACCCGCTCGTCAAAGACCACCGGCAGCCGTGCCGGAGGAATGGCGTGGGCTCCCAAGAGCGAAATGGCCCGTTCCACGGCGGTGGCGGCCAAGGTCGCGGGAGCGATCTCGCGCGGATCAAGCGTCGAGAGGTAATCGGTGCCCATCTTGGTGTCGGAATCGCGCTTGGCCACCACGCCAATGCCGAAGGCGGCGCTGGCGCTCTTGCGCGTGAGACGCAAGCCCTTGGAATTGGCGAGGATTAGCGAACCAGCCGAACGTCCGGCGCCTAGGTGCGGCACGTTGAAAACCTGCGGATCGGCAGAAAGGGCCCGCGCCTCGGCAAGAAGGCACATCTCGCGCAGCTCCGCTACGCCGAGCGTAGAGACCGCTTCACTCCACGGCTCAATGTCTGGCTCTCCGGAAGGCGACCAAGCGTCAGGAAGATTCAGCGGCAGCGGATCGGTGAGGCAGGCCAGGTCCACGGCATCGCGCACGCAGCGCTCCACCGCATCGCGCGTGAGCCGCTCGGTGAAACTGTAGCCGGGGCGCCCGTCCACGAAAACGCGAATTCCAAGCCCCGAACCGCGGCTGGTCTCGATGTTCTTGACCTCTCCCTCGAAGACTTCCAGCGAGAGCGACTCGTCGTCGCCGAAGAGGGCGTCGGCCTGCACAGCCCCTAATGTGCGGGCGTGCGAAAGGGCCAGCTCCAAGGCTTGGTCGGGAGACAAATTCTGTCCGTTCATGAGCGTCCTCCCACCAGGATGCGGTCGACCAGCAGCGAAGGCTGCCCGACGCACACCGGAACCTGTCCGGAAGCCGCACCGCAAGTGCCGGCAGCAAGTTTGAGATCGCTTCCCACCATCACGATGTGCGGCAAGATGTCGTGGCCGCGCCCAATCAGAGTGGCGCCGCGCAGCGGTTCGGCAATCTTGCCGTCGCGGATGCGGTAGCCTTCCTCGACGGCGAAGTTGAACTCGCCGGTAGCCGGGTTCACCGAGCCTCCGCCCATGCGGGCAGCATAGAGGCCGTTGCCGGCGGAAGCGAGCATTTCGTCGAGGCTTGAGGAGCCGGCGGCGATGAAGGTGTTGCGCATGCGCGAGACGGGAGCGTACTTGTAGCTCTCGCGCCGAGCGCTGCCGGTGCGGGGAAGACCGCATTCCTGGGCCCCGACGCGATCCGAGAGGAAGGCCTTGAGAACGCCGTTTTCAATGAGCACGGTGCACTGGGTCGGCATTCCCTCGTCGTCCAAGGCAATCGAGCCCCAAGCGTTGGGCACGGTGCCGTCGTCAATAGCCGTGAGGCACGGATGAGCCACCAGCTCGCCGATGCGTCCAGCAAAGGGAGTGGCCTTGCGGCGCAGGGCCTCAGTCTCCAGCGGGTGTCCGCAGGCTTCGTGGAAGATGACTCCACCAAAGCCGTTGCCCATGACCACCGGCATCTCGCCGGCCTCCACGTAGCCGGCGTCGAGCATGCGCAGAGCGCGCTCGCCAGCGATGCGGGCAAAGGATTCCACATCAAGGTTCTCAAAGAACTCGTAGCCGCGACGCTCGCCGGGAGCTTCGCTTCCCGTGTGGCGCTCACCAGCGCGTTCGGCCACCACCGCCACCGTGAAGCGGCTCCAGGTGCGGTGGTCCTCCATGGAGAGGCCTTCGGAGTTGAAGAGGGCCACGTGGCTCTCGCGGTCGACTGCCGAAGCGCTCACCTGGGCCACCTCGCTGGAAAGCGAACGGGCCAAGCTATCGGCGCGACGCAGCAGGCCAAGCTTTTCCGACTGGCTGCGGCTAGAGGGGGCGATTTCCACCGGATGCTGACTGGACGGAACCGAGGCTGCGAAAGCCGGAATGGCTCCGAATGCCTTGGCAGACGCTCCAGCGGCAAGTTCCCGCGTCAGGGCCGTCAGCGAGTCTTCGTCGTCGCGGCTGGTGTAGCCGTAGCGAACTTCAGTTCCGAAGAGGAGCCGGACTCCCACGCCGTATTCTGTGCCGGCCGAGGCCGATTCCACCTTGCGATCCCGCAGCGACACCGATCCGAAACGCGTCTCCTCGACGAAGAGCTCGGCAAAGTCGGCACCCGCGCGCTGTCCCTCGTCCAGGACGCGTCGGGCTAGAGAGGCGTCCATGCTCAGTGGCCGGAGCAGGATCCGCCGCAGCAGCCCCCGCCCGCGGAACAGGAGTGGTCGGCGCTTTCACGGGCCTTGTAGGAGTTCGAGCGATTGTCGGTGATGTAGAAGCCCGATCCCTTGAAGAGGAATCCTGAGCCGCCGGAGATCACGCGCTCCATGCGGTTGCCGGTCTTCTCGTTGACGATCTCGGGAGACGCGCTCATGGAATGGAACACTTCCTTCTCATCTCCTGTAACAGGATCTCGATACACATAAGTCGGCATTTTTTGTCTCCTTGATTGCACCGGACTTTCCGCTCCGGCAATGGCGACAATATACCTGCCTCAGGCCCATGTTGGCTTTGTCACGCCAAGAGCGCCGCCAGCAGTTCGTTCAAGGGGACGCTGGCGATGGAGGTCGCCTTGTCGCTCATGGCGTACGGGAGAATCAGCGTGCCTTCGTGCAGGAGCGATCCGCAGCTGTACACCACGTTGGGCACGTAGCCTTCACGTTCAGTGCCTTCGGGGGCCAAAAGCGGCTCACGCAAGCGGCCAATGATGCGAGTCGGGTCTTCGAGATCCAAGAGCACTGCGCCGATGCAGTACTTGCGCATCGGCCCCACGCCGTGGGTGAGCACCAACCAACCGGCCTCGGTCTCGATGGGCGATCCGCAATTGCCCACCTTCACCGATTCCCAGGGTTCGGCCGGGCGCATCAGCACCTGCGGGTCGTTCCAGAAATGGAGGTTGTCGGAGAACATGATGAAAAGGTTCTCGTCGTCCTGGCGCGAAAGCATGGCGTAACGGCCATCGATGCGCCGCGGAAAGAGCGCCATGCCCTTGTTCTGCACGGCGTTGCCGTTTAAGGTGATGACACGGAAGTGCAGGAAATCCTGGGTCTCCAGGAACTGCGGCAGGATGGCGCGTCCGTTGTAGGCCGTGTAGGTGGCGTAGTACATGGCCGAGCCGTCGTCTTCCACGAAACGCACGAAGCGGGCATCCTCGATGCCGTTGCTCTCGTTAGCCGAGACGGGGAAGATGATGCGTTCGCTCATGCCCAGTCCCGCCGGGAAGCGCAGCTCGTAGTTGGAATCGGCCAGCCACTGGATGCACTCCAGCGTGCGCCGCGATTCGTTGGTGCCGGGCTGGCTGTCGTGCCGCACCGTCCCGATGCTCTGGTTCAGTTCGCTGCGGGTGAACTCCTCGGACAGCGGCGCCATGACGGCGCGGGCGCAGTCGTTCTCGAAGCCCATCTCGCTGGTCTTGAGCACGAAGCTCTGGCGATGGTAGCTCGGATTCGGGAGCACCTCCGGCACCGCAACGTAGCGCGAGACGGGATCGAATTCGATGCCGCCATCGGCGCGGATCAACCCCACGCGAAACTCGATGGAGGAGATGTGCCCTTCGCCGGTGGCTCGAAGGCTCATGACAAAGCGCAGCGCCCCGGCCGGAGCTCCGCGCTGGTCGGGATGGGCCACGATAGAGGGATTGAAAAGCGCCGCCGATTCGAGCGAGTACTCCCCCGAGAAGAGGGCACCGATCAGAAGCTGCCGGGTGCGGGAGAGCGTGCGCTGCGTGAAAACATGGCAGCTCACGCGAGCGTAGTGTTCGAGCAGCGAGCGTTCGATGTCGAAGTGGCGGGAATCGAATTCCGAGTGCAGCGTCTGCAGTTCGGTGACAGCCTCCTCTTCGCTCAGAGCCAAGGCGCGACCGATGATGGTGGCGATGCGCTGGGCGCTAGCAGGAATGAAGGGGCGAATGATGACGCGACCACTCTCGGGGAGAAGTGCAATGTCGTGGCGCTGCAGATGAAGGCCGTTCATGCGTGGGTCTGCTGATGCGAGAGAGGGTGTTCGGCACCGTCCATCTCAGCGCGTGAGAGATGGAAGGCAAGGGTGGATTCTGCCCCCTGGTTCTCGCTCACGCGATCGCGATGCAAGCCGTCGCCGCAGCCGCCGGATCCTGAATCGTAGAGGGGCAGCCCCAGGTCGTTGCGTCCCAGGAACCATTCGAAGGCGCGCTTGGCATCGGACATCCAGGCCGGATCCCGCGTGGCGCGAAAGGCCGAAAGGCACGCCGAGACCATGGCCTGAGCCTCGACTGGCTGCTGATCGAAATCAGCGCGGGCACCGCCCCTGACATAGAATCCGTCACTTCCGATGGGCCGGAAATGGCCGGCCTGGGTCTTCTGGAGCGAGGCAAGCCAGCGCAGTGACTTGAGGCCGACCTCCAACATTTCGGGATCGGACATGGCACTTCCACTCTGGATCAGCGCCTGCGACAGGCGCGCGTTGTCGTAGGTGACGGAATTCTCAAACCACGGCCAATCAGGCTTGGCGTATTCGTTCCACAGCTTCAAAAGCCGCATGCTCAGGAGTTTGCGCATGTCGGCAACAGCAGGTTTTGCGGGAGATTCGCGCAGCACCTCGTGAAGGCCAAGCAAAGTAAAGGCCCAGGCTCGTGGCGAGGTGAAGCCCTCCAAGACAGGAAGCGCCTGTTCAAAGAGCATGGCGCACAAACGGCGATGTCCGGTGTCGCGGGCTCGCCCGGCACCGGCTCCCAGCGCCCACAGGGCGCGCGCGTGGCTGTCTTCGCTACCGGCCTCCTCAAGCCACTGCCGAGCAAAGCTCATGAAGTTGCGGAAGCGCCCCTTGCTGGGATTCCATGCTGCAGCCAAGAAGGCCAAGGTGGTCGAGGCCAGTCGCTCGATGGTCTGAGCCGGAGGCTTGCCGCCGAGATCTTCCAGCAGATTGCAAAGCAAGAAGGCACGGGCGTTGTCGTCGGTGCAGTAGCCCTCGTGGAAGTTGGGCACATCGAAGATGGCGTGCTGGAAGATGCCAGTGCCGTCGCTCATGCGAGTGATGTGATCCAATCGCAGCGGCGGCAGGTCGTAAGGACGGCTGGCCAAGGTCCACCCAGCAAAGGCCGTGCGAGGCGCCGTACTGTGGTCGGAACGCGCTTGCCGGAACGATTCCAGGTAACGGCGAGCCACAGCGGGCCAGATCATGGCGCGCCCCATGCGATAGGCCTCGTGACGAGTGCGTTCCATGCGAGCGGGATCGTCCAAGAAGGCGCACACGCCTTGGGCGATAGCGTGGGCGTCTCGGAAGGGCACCAGAATGCCGCGGTTGTCTCCCAGCAGCTCCTGCGCATGCCAGTAGGGCGTGGAGACAACGGCCTTGCCGGCTCCGAAGACGTAGGCCAGCGTCCCGGAAGTAATCTGCGCCTCATTGAGGTAGGGGGTCAGATAGATGTCGGTGGCACCAATAAATTCCGCGAGATCTTTTGAGGAGACAAAGCGATCGTAGAAGATGACGTGATCCTTCACGCCGCGCTCCTCGGCCAGTCGCTCGAGTCCCAGGCGGTAGCTCTCGCCTTCGCGCGCCACCAGGTGCGGATGGGTGGCCCCCAGCACCAGGTACACCGTGCTGGGGTGCCGTGCGACAATTTCTGGCAACGCCTCGATGGCGTACTCGATTCCTTTGCCCGGTCCCAGGAGGCCGAAGGTAAGCAGCACCTTGCGCCCTTCCACCCCGAACTGGGCCTTAGACTTCTCGGAATCGGCGAAAGGAATATTGGGGATGCCGTGGGCGATCACGTCGATCTTGCCCGCCGGGACATCGTAGGTGCCAGTGAGAATCTCGGCGCCCTTGCGTGCCATCACCACCAGGCGATCGCTGCGTCGCGAGAGTTCATCCATCACCTTGCGCTGCACCGGATCGGGATCCTGCAGAACCGTGTGCAGCGTGGTCACCACCGGCATGCGCACTTCCTTGAGAAGCGCCAGCAGATGGCTTCCGGCCGGGCCGCCGTAGATCCCGAACTCGTGCTGAACGCACAACACCTCGGCATTCTCGAAGTTCAGGAAGTCTGCCGCCCGGCGGTAGGAATCGAGATCCTTTTCGGCGATCTCGAGACGCACGCGGGGCGGATAGTCGTAACCTTCGGCACGGTCGTTCACCGCTGCAGCAAAGCACTGCGATCGGGGGACCTCCCGCGCCACCGCCTCGCAAAGGTCGTGGGTAAAGGTGGCGATGCCACAGCGCCGAGGGTCGTATCCCCCCAGGAAAGCGATGCGCCCCGGCAGGGCGATGTCGCTCAAGACGGGAGTTTCAAGGGCGACGATTTGGTCATGTAGGGGATATAGTCCACGCTTCGACGCGCGCACCGGAACATTTTTGGGTTTTTCCAGGAGCCCCGCGCGCTGCGCGGAGCTCCTCCGAAAAGTCTCAAGCCGCCTTGCGCTGCTCTTCCCCGAGTCCAGCGTCCATCAGCGTAGCCATCTCCCCGATAGACAAAACCTGTCGCACGTCCAGGACGACCAGGAAGTGCCCGCCCAGGTCCAGGATTCCCTCGATGAAGTCCTGGCGCAGGTCTGTCCCGAAGGAAGGACGCGCTTCCAGGCAGGAGCGGTCCACCTCCACCACTTCGTTGACAGTATCGACCATCACGCCGAGGCTCGAGGCCTCACCATTTTGTTCGATTTCCACGATCACCACACAAGTGCGCTTGGAAAACTCCGTCTGGCCGTGCTTGAAGCGCTCCTTGAGGTCGATGACCGGAACCACCGCCCCCCGCAGATTGATCACCCCGCGCAAGAAAGGAGGCATCATCGGCATGGTGGTCAGACCGTCGAATTCGATGATCTCCCGCACGTGCTCGATGGACATGCCGTAGGTCTCGCCACCCAGCCCGAAGGTCAGATATTGTCCAGTCTCAGTTCCCTGCGCCTGGAGTTCCTTTTCCTTGGATTTCACGTTCGACATTTCGTTTCCTTTCAGAATCGCGCGAAGGATTCGCCGGTGTTGGATTCATCCGTCCTGGGTGCCCCGGAAGATGCCACTCGGCTTCGCGGATGGTGATACGAGGCAGAATGCTTGTGGAGTGCCGTTTTCGGCAGAGCTTCCCCATCCTCATCATGTCCGGTCTTGAAGTAGCCAATGGCCTGCTGAAGGTTCTCAGCCTGGCCGCTCATCTCTTCGGAGGTGGCGGTAAGCTCCTCCGATGCCGAAGCCGTGCTCTGCGTGGCCTCCGAAAGCTGGGTCACCGAGGCGCTGATCTGGTTGAGTCCGGTGGTCTGCTCCCTCGATGCCGAACTGATCTCCTGCACCAGGTCGGCCGTCTTCTTGATCGAGGGTACCAGCTCATCCAGGAGCTTACCTGCCTGTTCGGCAAGCGTCACCGAATTGCCAGCCACCGAGCCGATCTCCTGGGCCGCCACTTGGCTCCGCTCGGCAAGCTTCCTGACCTCGGCTGCCACCACGGCAAAGCCCTTGCCGTGCTCACCAGCACGAGCCGCCTCAATGGCGGCGTTCAGCGCCAGGAGGTTCGTCTGGTAGGCGATGTCGTCGATGATGCCGATCTTCTCGGCGATGCGCTTCATGGCAGCCACCGTTTCCTTGACAGCCTGGCCGCTCTCCCCGGCATGGCATGCCGCTTGGCTTGCAATGTCGTCGGTGACCTTGGCGTTCTGAGCATTCTGCCCCACGGTGGCGGCGATTTCCTCCACCGAGGCCGAGGTCTCCTCCACATTGGCCGCTTGTTCGGTGGCCGTCTGCGAAAGCGATTCGGCCGATGCCGAGATCTCCTCAGAGGCCGAAGTGAGCGAGTCGACAGAACGGCGGATCTTCTGGACCACATCCTGAAGCTTGCGGATCATGACCTTCATGGTGTAAAGAAGGCTGGTGGTGTCCTCTGGGCGGACGTTGACCTCTACGGCGAGATCGCCGTCAGCCACGCGCCGCGCGACCTCGGAGGCATAGTTGAGACGGCTGGTCATAACCTTCATGTGATAGAGCAGGCTTGCTTCGTCGCCGGGGCGCAGCTTGACCTCCATGCCATACTCGCCTTCCGAGACCCGCTTGACGATGTCCACGGCATAGTCCGGGTGCCCGCCAATCATCTTCAACAAACCTTCGCACATCGCTTTAATGTGGAAGAGGAGGCTCGTGGTGTCTTGGGGCTTGATTTCCACCTTTATGTCAAAATCACCGGTGGATACGCGGCGCACCACTTCAGCGGCGTAGTCCGGTTCGCCGCCGAGTTGCCGCACGATCAGTTTCGTGAGGAAGAGCCCGAACCCCAAGGCCATGACAAATCCCACCAATACGGCAATCAGCAGAACCACCGTTGCCGTCTGCGCCGAACCATGAATGGTCTCGGCGTGCTCCTGCGCCTCGCCGATGGTATTTGCCAGCATGTTCGCGATGGCCTTCTTGTAGGTCTGCACCGCCGCGGCTCCCGTCTTGTTGGCAGCTACGGCTTCAGCATCCTTATTGGCCTTGGCATAACCCAGGACCAGATCCATGGCCTTGCGGTAGCCCACGCGAGCGTCCTTGTACTTGGCATAGAGATCAGAATCGCTGCGGCTGGACATCAATTTTTCGTACTGAGTGAGATCGGTCTCGATGGTATCCGAGATCTGATCCATGTCCTTCACGGTCTCTTCGATGTCCTGCGGATTGTCGGCCAGGATGGCGTCGCGCAGCTTCACGCGCATCGATTGGAAACGGGCATAGACGTCCGACATCACCTCGACGCTCTTGGTATTCTTCTCGTAGAGCTGCGTCGAACGGCTGTCCGCCTGGCGCAAATCAACGATACCGATCACGCCGATCACCGTCGCCAGCAACGCCACGAAGATGAAGGCTGTGACGAGCTTCGTAGCGAGCTTGAGTCTGGAAAACCACTGGATCACGATGTTCTCCTTAGGCTCGAATGCGAGCCGTTTACAGGTTGCTATAATGCGGCGGCCGAGGGAGAGTGGCGGTCGCCAGAATCAGGGGAATCGGGTTCAAAAGCGGGTGAACGAGGCATCCTCGCCCTCCCGCATCGGAGATGATGAGATCCTAACCGAGGCGCGTCGTGCGGAAATTTTCTTCTGCAGCGGCATGCGAACACTCTCGCTTCCCGTCTTGAAGTAGCCGATGGCCTCCTGGAGCTTCTGCGCCTGGGCGCTCATCTCCTCCGAGGTGGCGGTAAGCTCTTCCGAGGACGAAGCCGTATTCTGAGTGGCTTGCGAAAGCTGGGTGACCGAAGTGTTGATCTGCTCCAGACCCGAGGTTTGCTCCTTGGAAGCCGAACTAATTTCTTGCACCAAGTCGGCCGTCTTCTTGATAGATGGCACCAGGTCGTTCAGAAGCGTTCCCGCCTCTTCGGCCAGCGTCACCGAATGGCTGGCGACGGAGCCAATTTCCTGAGCCGCCACCTGGCTGCGCTCGGCGAGTTTCCTGACCTCGGCAGCCACCACGGCAAAGCCCTTGCCGTGCTCGCCGGCGCGAGCGGCCTCAATGGCAGCGTTCAGGGCTAAGAGGTTGGTTTGGTAGGCGATGTCGTCAATGATCCCAATTTTTTCGGCGATGCGCTTCATTGCTGCTACAGTTTCTTGAACGGCACTACCGCCTTCCTTGGCGTGGGTCGCCGATTGGCTGGCGATGTCATCTGTGACCTTGGCGTTCTGGGCATTCTGGGCCACCGTGGCGGTGATCTCCTCGACAGCGGCCGATGTCTCCTCCACGTTGGCCGCCTGTTCGGTGGCCGTCTGCGAGAGCGACTGGGCCGAGGCCGAGATCTCCTCAGAAGCAGAGGCCAGTGAATCTGCGCTTTCGCGGATGCCCTGCAGCGTTCCCAAAAGGCTCTCGCACATGGCCTTCATATTGTAGAGCAGGCTCGCCTCGTCGCCCGGACGGATCTTGACATTTACCGTGAGATCCCCGGCAGCCACTTGGCGCACCACTTCGGCAGCGTAGTCGGGGCGTCCGCCGATCTGCGAGAGGAGCTTCTTGCTCATTTCGTGCATGGTGTAGAGGAGACTTCGGGTATCTCCCGCTCGCAGTGCGATCTCCTGCTCGTAATCGCCATCGGCCACGCCGCGCGCCACCTGGGAGGCGCGAGAAAGGCTTGCGCACATGTCGCACATGTCGTGGAGCAGACTAGTGGTGTCGCCCGAGCGCAGCTTCACCTCCATGTCGTATTCGCCGTCGGCCACGCGGCGAACAATTTCGCCAGCGTAGTCGGGATGGCCGCCGATCCGCGCCAAGAGCCCGCTCGTCATTTCCCGCATGTGGAAGAGCAGGCTCGTCGTGTCTGCGGGGCGCAGTTCGACAGCCGTCTCGAAATCGCCAGTGGCCACGCGTCGCACCACCTGGGCGGCGTAGGACGGCTCGCCACCAATCTCGCCGGTGACCAGCCGGGCCACATAAGTGCCCAAGAGGATCGCAAGCAAAAAGGCGGCGACAATAATTGCCGAAAGGATCATGCGGATCTTGGCCACAGTGGCATCGGATTCGCGTTGCGCCTCAGCGGCGTCCTTGACTTTTAGGTCAGTGAGCTGGTCCAGGAGCTTGTCAAGCGTCAGAACCTGCGGATGGACCTCGGCGAAGAATAGCCCCCGTGCATCCGCCTCCTTGCCCTGGTCGACCAAGGCAAGGAACTGCTGAGCCGACTTCTCGCAGCTGCTCCATTGGCCGTCAAAGCGCGTCCAGAGCTCCGTCTCCTCGGGCGTCAGTTCGTTCTTACGTTCGGCGGTACTAGCCACCGAGACCGCATTGCGGGCCTTGGCCATCTCCTCGGACACGTTCTTGCGGCGGGCCGCATCAGGCGCCACGAAGTAGTCGTCCACCAGACGAGCCCAGGAGAGCTGCTCGCTGCGCACGTCGTCCAAGGTGTTGAGCGAGACAACGTTCTGGTTATACATATCGTCAAGCATGCCACGCAGGCGCGAGAGATCAGAGAGCGCAAAACCCCCGACCACCACCGCCATCAGTGCCACAGCCACAAAGGAGAAGAGCAGCTTCTGGACAAGTCTCAGATTTTTGAACCATTGCATAAGAAGTTCCTTTGAGGAGAGTGATGGTGGTGGTGAGGCTGATGGAAGTTCTAGAAGTGCCCGAAGGCGCTTTCATCCACGGCTTCGGGAATGTGCTTGGCGCCAACTTTGGCTTTTCCTGGTGTGGCTCGGATAGCAGCCTTCTTGCTAACAGCGGAAATGCGACGTTCCTCGACGTTTCCTGTCTTGAAGTAGCTGATGGCCTCCTGGAGCTTCAGGGCCTGGGCACTCATCTCCTCGGAAGTGGCCGAGAGCTCCTCGGAGGAGGAGGCGGTGCTCTGGGTGGCCTGCGAGAGCTGTGTCACCGAGGCGTTGATCTGCTCCAGGCCGGAATTCTGTTCCTTGGACGCAGAGGCGATCTCCTGCACCAGGTCGGCGGTCTTCTTGATGGAAGGCACCAGTTCCCCGAGCAGCGTCCCGGCGTTCTCGGCCAGCGTAACAGAATTTGTCGCCACCTCGCCGATCTCTCGTGCGGCCAACTGGCTTCGCTCGGCAAGTTTTCGCACCTCGGCGGCCACCACAGCGAATCCCTTGCCGTGCTCGCCAGCGCGGGCCGCCTCGATGGCGGCGTTCAGCGCCAGGAGGTTCGTCTGATAGGCGATGTCGTCGATGATGCCGATCTTCTCGGCGATGCGCTTCATGGCAGTGACAGTTTCCGTCACGGCATCGCCGCCCTTTCCGGCGTTCCCGGCCGACTGGTCGGCAATGTCGTTGGTGACCTTGGCGTTCTGGGCGTTCTGGGCCACCGTAGCGGTGATTTCCTCGACGGCAGCCGAGGTCTCTTCCACGTTGGAGGCCTGCTCAGTGGCCGTCTGAGAAAGAGACTGGGCCGAGGCCGAGATCTCCTCGGAGGCCGAGGCCAGCGAGTCGGCGCTGGCGCGGATGCCTTTCATGGTCTCCAACAGCTTCCGACACATCTCGCGCATGTTGAACAGAAGACTGAATTCGTCTCCCTGAGAAATCAGAACGTCAATGGTGAGATCTCCGTCCGAGACTTGTTTGACGACGTCGGCGGCATAGGCTGGCTCTCCGCCGATCTGGCGAGTGATCTGGCGGGTGATCAAGATTCCAAGTCCAAGCGCAGCGACAAAACCCAGCGCAGCAATTGCGATGAGCATGAACGTAGAGGACGCTGCATCGCTGTGCGTCTCTTCCGCCATTTGTTTGCCGCTCGCGATGGACGCCTCAAGCAAGTCATCGATGGCCTTGTCATAGGCGACGACGGTCTGAGCCCCGGCCTTATTTGCAGCCTTGGCCTCGTCGTCGCGGTTCTCTTTTGCGTAAGCGATAACGCGATCCAAAGCATCCTTGAAATTCACGCGCGCCGTCTGAAGGGAGGCATAAAGATCTGAGTCGTGGCGCGTCTGCATATGCTTTTGGAACAAATCCAGCTCCGTCACGATGGAATCCGTGTTAGCAGTGATAGCCGCGATGGCGGGATCCATCTCCTCCTTATTGTCCGCCAGGATGACATCGCGAGACTTGGCGCGAACCAATTGAAATTTGGCGTAGACGTCAGAGATCTGCTGAATGGCGATCGTCTTGTTCTGATAGAGGTCTGCCGTCCTCGCATCAGCTTTCCTGAGCTCGTAGACTCCAATGCCTCCGATGACCGCCGCCACCGTTGCGACCGCGGCAAAAGACGATATGAGTTTCGTCGACAGTTTCATTTCTTTAAACGACTGCATACATGCATCCTTGCTTATAGAATGGTGGTGCTCTTCAGTTCAGAAATGCGAGAACGACGCCTCGTCCACGTTCTTGTCACCATCCTGCCGTGCCCGGCCTTTGGCGCTCTTGCCGGGAACGGCTCGGATGGCTCCGCGTCCATGCGCCGAAGATTCCTGTCCGTGCCGAGTCTCAATGGCTCCGAGCTTGAAGAAACCAACGGCCTCATCGAGCTTCACGGCGTGGGCGCTCATCTCCTGCGAGGTGGCGGTAAGCTCCTCGGAGGAGGAGGCCGTACTCTGGGTAGCCTGCGAGAGCTGCGCAACCGAAGAACTGATCTGGTCCAGTCCCGCAGACTGCTCCTTGGAGGCCGAGGAAATTTCCTGTACCAGGTCGGCGGTCTTCTTGATGGAAGGCACCAACTCGTCCAGGAGCGTCCCGGCGCGTTCCGCTAGTGTCACAGAATTTCCAGCCACCTCGCCAATTTCATGGGCGGCTACTTGGCTCCGTTCGGCAAGCTTGCGGACCTCGGCGGCCACCACGGCGAAGCCCTTGCCATGTTCACCAGCGCGCGCCGCCTCAATGGCGGCGTTCAGCGCCAAGAGGTTCGTCTGGTAGGCGATGTCGTCGATAATGCCGATCTTGTCAGCGATCTGCTTCATGGCCGTCACAGTCTCCTTCACGGCACTCCCGCTCTCGCCGGCGTGGCTTGCCGCCTGACTTGCGATGTCGTCGGTGACCTTGGCGTTCTGGGCGTTCTGAGCCACCGTAGCGGTAATTTCCTCGACCGAAGCAGAGGTCTCCTCCACATTGGCAGCCTGCTCGGTGGCCGTCTGCGAAAGCGATTCCGCCGAGGCCGAGATCTCCTCAGAGGCTGAGGCTAAAGCGTCAGCGCTTTCGCGAATCCCTGTCATGGTCTTTTTGAGGGAATCGCACATCTCCTTCATGCTGTGCAGCAAACTCGTCTCATCGCCGGAGTTCAACTTCACCTCCACCGTGAGGTCCCCCTGGGCGATCTGGTGCACGACAGCGGCGGCGTAATCAGGCCGTCCTCCGATCTGCTCCCGCAGACTCCTGGACATTTCCTTCAGGGTGTAGAGAAGTGTCTTGGTGTCGCCTTCTCGAAGCGTGATTTCCTGGTCATAGTTGCCCTTAGCCACCTCGCGAGCCACCTCGGCAGCGCGCGAAAGACGGGCGCACATCCTCTTCATGTCAGCCAGAAGACTCGTCTCGTCCCCTGCGTGCAAGTTCACCTGGGCCTCGTATTCACCATCGGTGATGCGACGCACGATGTCCGCGGCGTAATCAGGTCGCCCACCGATCTGCTCCCGCAGACTCCTGGACATCTCCTTCAAGGTGTAGAGAAGACTTCGCACATCGCCTTCCCGGAGCGAGATTTCCTGGTCATAGTTGCCCTTGGCAACCTCGCGAGCCACCCCAGCGGCCCGTTCCAGACTGGTGCACATTTCCTTCATGTCGTGAAGTAAGCTTGAGGTGTCGTTCTCCTTGATCTTGACCTCCATGGCATATTCGCCATCTGCCACGCGTTTGACGATGTCGGCGGCATAGGCCGGCTCGCCGCCGATCTGGCGGGTGATCAGCCGCGTCAGGGCGATGCCGATCGACACGGCCAGGAGAATGCCTGCAAGCACAATGGCGATCAGTACGCGAGAGGCTGCATTCGTGGCGCTGATGGAGACGGCTCCAACCACCTGCGCTTGCTTAGCCGTGGCATCCATCATCTCGTTCACGGCCTTGTCGAAGGCCGTGGAGGCGTCGTGAGCGTCCGCATGCGCCTGTTTCGCCTCCGCCATCCGTCCTTGCTGAGCAAAGGAGAATACGGGATCCGTTCCCTTGCAGTAGGCATCCCTGGCGCCTGTGTAGGCCGCGAAAAGGCTGCTGTCATTGCGATCCGCAAGCAGCTTCTCGATGACCTTGAGGTCGATTCCGTTGGAATCCTTGAGCGCCGCATACTTCTTGGCCGCATCTTCCGCATCCTTGGGGGTTTGCGCCATGAGTACGTTACGCACCTCGCAACGAACCTTCTGATAGCGTCCGTAGATGCGGGACATGGTGGTCAGCTTGACTAGCTGGACCTGGCAGATCTCTTCGGTGCGATCTCCGGCGTTCCTCAGCTCCATGGTACCCACCACACCGATGACGGCCGCAATCGCCGCCACCGTCAGGAAAGCCGAGACGAGTTTCGTTCCCAACTTCATGTTCGCAAACCACTGCATGCTCTCTCCCGTCGTTCAAGGATTCTTGGATTTTATACAGATTCTGTCAAATATCGTCGAGCGGCTCACGCCGCCTTGGCAAGCGCCGTAGTCTTTTCCGTGCCCTCATTTCGAAGGCTGATGGCAATCTGGCTGAGATGCGGGATGTCCAGGATCAGCGCCACCGAGCCGTCGCCCAGGATGGTCGTGCCGCCAAGGGCACGCACGTTGTGGAACATCGCGCCCAGGGGCTTGATCACAGCCTGAAGTTCGCCCACCAATTGGTCCACCACCAAGCCCACACGACTCTGACCGTATTGCGCCACTAGCAAGCTCTCACGCGCCGGAGCCTTGCCGGCCACGTGGAACACCTCGCGAAGGCGAAGGAAGGGAAGCGCCTCCTCGCGAAGGCGGACGATGTTCCGCTGAACATCGCTCTTCACGAGATCCGAGCACTCCTGAACAAGATCCAACGGCACCACGTAGGAACTGTCCCCCACGCGAACCTGGAAGCCGTCGATGATGGCAAGCGTCAGAGGCAGGCGGATGCGGATGACGCTTCCCTGCCCCTCTTCGCTTTCCACATCCACCTCACCGCGAAGAGCCTCGATATTTCTCTTCACGACGTCCATGCCCACGCCGCGGCCAGAAAGGTCGGTCACCACGTCGGAAGTCGAAAAGCCAGGCTCGAAGATCAGGCGGAGGATCTCGTCGTCTGTGAGCACCTGGTCGGCGGTGACCAGTCCCTTCTCGACAGCCTTCTGGCGGATGCGCTGGCGTTCCATGCCCGCACCATCGTCAATCACCTCGATCACGATGCTGCCCGCGTCGTGATAGGCGTTGAGGTTGATGGTCCCCGTCTCCTCCTTGCCGGCGGCGACACGAGCCTCCACCGACTCGATGCCGTGGTCCAAGGAGTTGCGCACGATGTGCGTCAAAGGATCCGTCAGCTTCTCCACCATCGATTTGTCAAGTTCTGTCTCGGCGCCAGTGATCACCAGCTCGATCTTCTTGCCCAAGTCGTGCGAGAGGTCGTGAACCACCCGTGGGAAGCGCTGAAACACCTCGCCCACCGGAACCATGCGAAGGGCCAAGGCCGCGTCGCGGATGCCTTCGACCAGCGTGGTCAGGTTCCCGATCGCCTCTTCGCTTTCCTTGGCAGCTTCCTTCACCGCAGCGTTGCGGGCCGTGGCGCTGGCGATCACGAGCTCCCCAACCAGGTTGATAAGCGCATCCAGCTTGGTCACATCCACCTTCAGGTGGCGATTCTCCTGGGTGCGATGCTCGCGCGAGGCCTGCTGCTTGGAAAGGGCCGCCGCCACCACCACTGGAGGGGCCGAAGACTTCTCTACCAGAATCTGTCCAATGGGGGGCGTCGCCGCTTCCGTCTCCTGAGAATGATGCTGCAGTTCCAAGGCCGCAGCCAGTTCCTTGGCCGTCAGCGCCTGGCACGACACCAGGATCTCGCCCAGGCGGTCCACAGGCTCGGGGAGAGATTCGATCAAGGACAGATATTGGGCGATCTTGCTCTTAGGAGGCAAGATGCGGATCAGCGAGCCTTCGGAGACAAAGTCGAAGACCTCTTCGATGGCCGACTTGTCGGCATCGGACTCCAGCTGGATCTCGAAGCCCAGGTAGAGGAGCTCAGGATCCATCTCGGAGGCCTCGGGAAGAGAATCCTGAAGCGTCTCCATGCGCACCACGCGACCGAGCTTTCCTAGGTAGCGGAAAAACGACAATGGATCCAGCCCGCTCTTGAGGATGTCGCGATTCAGGCGAAGCGAAATATGCCAACAGTCGTTGGCCACGCTCTCACCAGGAAGCACCTCCACCTTGGGTTCCAAGGGAGGAAGCTCCGCCAAGGCCTTGCTGACAGGGGTGGGTTTCGACTTCGCAGTGGCCGTTTTCTTTCCCAAAAGTGCCGAGAGTCGAGCGCGCAGCGAGGCGCCTTCCTCACCAGAAGCGACCGCCACATCGGAGCCTTCTTCGACGGCATCGATCAAGAGACCCAGGTGATCGCGGCACAAGAGGTAGAGTGCAATCGAAGGGGGATCTACGGCCAAACGGCCGCCGCGCACCTCGTCCAGGACACTTTCCAGATCGTGCGTGAAGTGCACCACCGGATCCAGGCCGAAAAGACCAGCGGAGCCCTTGATGGTGTGCGCCGCGCGAAACACCGCATTCACGGCCTCGTCGTTGACGCCTTGTCCTTCCATCTCCAAAAGGGCGCGCTCCATTTCTTCCAACAGTTCGCGCGCTTCCTGTACGAATGCCCCGCGGGCGGCTTCCATATCCATTGGTTATCCCTTTCAGTTCGCGATGACGAGAGGGGCGCACAGTTCGCTAAGGCCCAAGAGTCCCAGCACTTCCGAAACGGTATCGTTGGCATGCGTCAGTTGGCAGCGACGTCCTTGGATGCTGGCCTCGTGCTTCAGGAGCAGCAGCAACTGAACGCCGCTGGTGTCCAGCTCCGCGACATCCGACAGGTCGTACTCGACCTCGGGACAGCACGCCAGGGCCTCCATCAGAGGCCCCTTGGCATCGGAGGCGCACTGGATCTCCAGGGACTCGCTGAGGCATGCCTTTAGACTCGATCCGTGCTTAGAAAGTGAGATGTGCATTGAGATTCTCCTTTTAGGGAAGCACCAGTTTGGAGACGGCATCCAAGAGGACGGGCGGCTGGAAGGGTTTCACGATCCAGGCGCGCACACCGGCGGCCTTGCCCTCGGCCTTCTTGTCCTCGCCAGAAACTGTCGTCAGCATGATGATGGGGGTGAACTTGTAGCTGGAGAGCTGCTTGGCTTCCTTCACGAAGCTGATGCCGTCCATCACCGGCATATTCACGTCCGACACGATCAGGTGGTACTTGGCGCCGTTGAGCTTGCTCAAGGCGTCCTTGCCGTCGCAAGCCTCCACCACCTCGTAGCCAGCACTGCGAAGAGCCATCCCCACCACTTGCCGAAAACTCGTCGAATCGTCTACCACCAAGATCGTCTTGCCCATTGAGTTCGTACTTCCTTGTTGTGGATTCAAGTGGGGGGGGAAAGGGGATCAATAGCGATTTCTCGTCAAACCTTCCCATCAATGACTCCTCGGTACTGCAAAAGCGAAGCCAATCCGATTTCATCGGGATCGCGAACAGAGCAGAGGCCAACAAGGGGGGGAGACTCCTCTAGATTCTATACGCCATTTACATGACGATCGTCCAAATAGTGGACAGTTGCAAACGCAACGGAACATGACCGCAGCCATGTTGGGTAGGTAGCTTTGGGGTCATGAAGACCATCGCCATTCTCGCCCCCATGCAAGAGGAACTCGACGCTCTGACGCATTTGCTGCCTGCCAGCGCCTCCGAGACGCTCCATGGCCTGGAAATTCTGCGCGTGGTCTACCAAGGAACGGCGCTGATCCTGGCCCGCTCCGGGGTTGGCAAGGTCAATACGGCCATGAACCTCACTCTGCTCCTGAGCCATCTGGAGATCGACGAGGTGGTCAACATCGGCACGGCAGGAGGTCTGCGGGAAGACCAGAAGATCCTTGATCTGGTGGTGCCCGACGAGGTCATCGCAGTGGATGTCGACGTCACTCCACTTGGCTTTGCCTTTGGGCAGATGCTGGGAGGCCCGGCCGCATTTCTTCCTGATCCCGGCTTGCGGGCGCGCTTTGAAAAGGCCGCCGCCACCTGGCCCGATATGCCTCGGCTCCATCAGGGAGCCGTAGGGTCCTCCGATTCCTTCATCTATAAGCCCGAGCAGGTGGAGCAGATTCGCGAGCGCTTCGGAAAGGACCGCGTGGCCTGCGTGGAGATGGAAGGCGCCGCCTTGGCTCAGGTCTGTCACAGCTTCCAGGTGCCTTTCTTGATCGTGCGCAGTCTTTCGGACGTGCCTGCCGCCGGCGAAGGCAATCATATCGATTTCCAGACCTTCTTGGAGAAGGCCGCCCACAACGCCGCCCGGCTGGTGACGGAGATGCTGAAGTTCTGACCCACTTGCGTTGCGCTCGTGTTATAATGTGCCGCGCAACCTGAATCGCTCACACCGAGGCATCCATGATCGCGGCACTGCTGCTTCTGCTCTTTTCGGCAAACCAATCGTCGTGCCTGGAATCGGCCTTCCAGGACATCGGACGCCGTTCCATGGAAGAGGCGTTTCTCTACAACTGTTTCACCATGGACGACCAGAAATACAAGGACGTGTGGGACAAGTACGCCTCGGCTCTAGAAATTTGCCCCAAGGCCCGCGAGAGCTACCTCAACGACACCGCCGATCCATTGACGACCTTGACGCGCGTGGCGGAAGCCTGCCAGGAAAACCTGGAAGCCAACCGCTTGGCTCACGATTCCCTTTTGCAGGCCCAAGAGCGGCACAAGCGCCGGGAAGAGCGGAAAGACGCTCAGGAAGAAGCCCAGCGCAAGTCCAAGGCGCAGCGGTACTTTGCCGCCCATCGCTCTGAGATCCGCGCAGCCGTGGACGAATGCCTGCACCTCTACGAGACAGGCCTGCAAGCTTTGCGGATCACCAAGCTGGAAGTGCTTGACTTCGGCCTCTATCGCCTGAACTACCAAGGCCGAGACGTCACGGGCGCTCTGGTGCAGGCTCGCCAGAAGGTCACCCTGGACGACAACCGCTGCGTCTTCGAAGAGGACGACACCCTGGAATAAGGAACGCTTCGGGAGCTAGGTTTCCGAAGAATGAAGATCCTCCTCTCGGAAGCGGCACCTGATTATGCCGGCTACGTTTTCCCCTACGCGGTGTGGGGCTTCCTAGAACCCGGAGAATCCCCCGCGACCGCCTTCGCAGCAGGCTTTTTGCCCTCGCTCCCCGATCTTTCGCGCTTCTACCTGTGCCGCCAGGTGCGGGTGGTGCTGCCGCGTTTTGCCCCTTCCTCCGAGAACCGCCGCGTGCTGCGCCACGGATCAAGCCTCACCGTTTCCCTGCTGGAGCGCAAGGCCTTTGAGTGGACGCCGACCCGCCGCCAGTTCTGCCTGGACTATGCGGCGCATCGCTGGTCATCCCCTCCTTCACCCGAGCGCATCGAGGGGATCTTCCATTCTCCCCTCACCACCCACGTAATGCTCTTCCAGGAAGCCGACGGGACGGATGCCGGCATCGTGAGCCTCTACCGCGACGGAGCCACCTGGTTCTACAGCAACGCCTTTTACTCCGCCGGCGCCCCCTCAGGCCGGGGAGCCTTTTTGATGACAGAAACTGTCAGAAGGCTCTCTGAGATGGGGCAGGACTTTCTGCATCTGGGCACCTGCTACGCGCGCTCGGCCCTCTACAAGACCCAGTTTCCAGGCGTCGAGTTCTTCGACGGCACCGGCTGGAGCAGCGATCTTGCGCGGCTCAAACAAATTTTGTCGCGCCAGGAGGCAGCCCCCTCCGGCCACCTGCTAGAAGATTCCGACTACCGCGCCCGCTGGATCCCTGAAGGACTGGCGGAGCTCGCCGCCCGTTCGCCGCTGCGCCTTGAGGCCGCTTCGGGAAGCTCCAAGCCGCCCTTCGCCCCGGAGAGGAGATAAGTTTCCCCTATGGTCCTCAACTTCGTATGGCTCGGGCTCTTCCTGGTAGCAGGCATCTTCGGACTGTTCCGCTTCCTGACCGGCGCCGATCCGCAGGTCTTTCCCGCCATGGCCCAGGCCACCTTCGATTCCTCCAAGACGGCCTTTGAAATCGCCATCGGCCTGGTGGGGACGCTCACGCTGTGGCTGGGACTCATGAAGGTGGGCGAAGCCGGAGGCGCCATCCGAGTGGTCTCGCGCCTGCTTTCGCCGCTGCTCTCGCGCATGTTTCCGGGGCTGCCGCCCGACCATCCGGCCGCCGGCGCCATGGTGCTCAACTTCGCGGCCAACATGCTGGGGCTCGACAACGCCGCCACCCCGGCCGGTCTCAAGGCCATCAAGGAACTCGAGACCCTGAACCCGCATCCCGGCACCGCCACCGACCACCAGATCATGTTCATGGCCCTGCACGCGGCCAGCCTCACGCTCTTTCCCGTGAGCATCATGGCCATCCGCGGCGCCGCCGGCGCCAAGAATCCTGCGGACATCTTTCTGCCGGTCCTGATCGCCAGCCTCTGCTCGGCCCTAGGGGCCTTCCTCTCCATCTCGCTGGTGCAGAAGATCAAGCTGCGCGACCCTATCCTCTTGGCCTTTCTCTTCGGCGCCTTGGCGGTAGTGGCCGGCATCGTGACTCTGGCCTCCACGCTCCCCCACACCCAGGTGGAGGCGCTCTCTTCCACCGGCGGGGGAATCCTGCTGTTTGCCGCCATCCTGTGGTTTTTGATCCTCGCCGCCCTCCACAAGGTGAACGCCTGGGAAGCCTTCACCGAAGGCGCCAAGGACGGCTTCCGCACCGCCATCCAAATCGTGCCGTTTCTGGTCGGGATCCTGGTGGCTGTGGGCGTTTTCCGCGCCTCGGGAGCCATGGCCTACCTGGTCAAGGGACTCTGGGCCCTGGTTTCCTGGACCGGAATCCCCCAGGAAGGCGTGGGAGCCCTTCCCACCATGATCCTGAAGCCCCTCTCGGGCGGCGGAGCGCGGGGCCTGGCGGTGGACTGCATGAAGGCCTACGGGGTCGATTCCTTCGCGGGAAGGCTCGCCAGCGTGCTGCAAGGAAGCACCGACACCACCCTCTACGTGCTGGCCCTCTACGCCGGCGCCGCCGGGCTCAGGAACACCCGCTACGCGCTTCCCTGCATGCTCTTTGCCGACCTGTGCGGCTTCGCCGGGGCCATCGCCATGGCGCTCCTCTTCTTCACCTGATCTTGAGCCATTTCACGTCGCGATCGGCCCACGCATTGTCGCGGCAATTTTCTACGAAAAGGATGGCCCTTAGTCCCGCCCTACTCGCCCATGGCGTCCTTTTGACACATTCTGTCATGGGCTCGCCAAGCCTCCTCGGCTTCGGCTCCGCTCAGCCTGCGGGGTCATTGGCCCTGACGGGTAACGGTCGGGGGGAGATGATTGCCCCATCGCCGATGACGAGAGGAAACAGGAATGAGGCACCGAGCTACCTTTCCTTGGCTCTTAGGAAAGGACATTCATGACAAAGCGGATGACTCCGGCCGAAAAGTCGTTGCGACACGACGGCATCGGGCATCTTCTGGTGCAGTACTCGACCCCCGCCATCGTGGCCATGATGGTGTCGTCGCTCTACAACATCATCGACCGCATCTTCATCGGGCAAGGCGTAGGTCCCTTGGCCATTTCCGGCCTGGCGCTGACGCTTCCCTTCATGAACCTGGCGATCGCCTTCGGGGCCCTGGTGGGCGCCGGCGCCTCGGCCCTGGTCTCCATCCGCATGGGAGAGAGCCGCGGCGAGGAGGCGGCGAGAATCCTCGGCAACATGACGCTTTTGAACATCGTACTGAGCATCAGCTGTTCAGCCATCCTGTTCATCTTTCTGGACCAGATTCTCTACCTCTTCGGCGCCAGCCACGAGACGCTCCCCTACGCCAAGCAGTTCCTGCAGGTCATCCTTGTCGGCAACGTGTTTCAGCATTCCTTCATGGGCTTCAACAACGTCATGCGCTCTTCGGGGCACCCCCGCAAGGCCATGCTCGTCACCCTCTCGACCGTGGCCATCAACTTGGTGCTGGCGCCGCTCTTCATCTTCGTGCTGCACTGGGGCATCCGCGGAGCGGCCCTGGCCACCGTGAGCGCCCAGACCGTCGGCCTGATCGTGGTGGTGCTCCACTTCCTGGACGACCGCAAGGTGCTGCATTTCCGCCGCGACGGCTTTGTCCCGGACTTCCATATCGTGCGCGACATCTTCGCTATCGGGATGTCCTCCTTCGTGGTCCAGGTCTGCGCCTGCCTGATCACCATCCTCATCAACCTGAACTTGGTCAAGCACGGCGGCGACTACGCCGTGGGAGCCTTCGGCATCATCAACAGCATCCTCATGTGCGTGGTGATGATCGTACTGGGGCTGGTACAGGGCATGCAGCCCATCGTCGGCTTCAACTACGGGGCCAAGCTCTACCCGCGCGTGATCCGGGCCTTCAAGCTCACCATCTTCGCGGGCACGGCCGTCACCAGCTTCGGCTTCCTGCTGGGAGAGCTGCTGCCGCGCCTGATCGTGCGCGCCTTCACGAGCAACCAGGAGCTCGAGGGATTGGCCATCACCGGCATGCGACTGGTGCTGGTGGTGTTTCCCATCGTCGGCGCCCAGATCGTGACCTCGAACTTCTTCCAGGCCATCGGACGCGCCAAGATATCCATCCTGATGTCGCTCTCGCGGCAGGTGGTCTTCCTGATCCCAGGGCTTCTCATCCTGCCGCACATCTTCGGGCTGGCCGGAGTGTGGGCGGCCATGCCCACGGCCGACCTGCTGGCGTCGCTTGTGACCTACCTGGTCCTAAAGCGCGAGATCCGCAAGATCCACGGCCTCGACGAGGCCTTCCGCTCTCAGGCGGCCGAGACCGCCTGAGACAGAATCTGTCTTAATCCAAGTCGTCCTGCGGACGGGAATCTTCCGCCATCCCGCCATCCAGATCCCGCTCCTCGGAAGCTGCCGCAGCTTCTTCCTCGGGGGTGTGGGCGCGCACCCGCTTAGGACGGTAGTCGCGCGGGTCCAGGCACTTGTCGTAGATCTCGCGATCCACCTGAATCCAGTCGGTGCGGTCGATGCCGCGGAAGGAACGGCTGGCACTGGAATAGGGATATGCCGAGGCGATCTTGATCCAGCGATCCTGGGTGCGGGCGATACCGCGGATCTCGTCGGCGACCTCGGCCAAATCTTGGTCCTGGCTGAACACCAAGGCCACGTCGTAGGACTTGGAATGGGCACGCGTGATCACATCGATGGCGATGCGCATGTCCACGCCCTTCTCGATGGCGGTCATGAGCATCTGCGTCTGGCCGTCGGGAAGTTTGACGGGCCGTCGGCGAAAGCGCCAAGGGCGCCACCAAGTGAAAGCACCGGCATGTTCCAGGGAGCGCAGCTTGTTCATCCAGAAGCGGTGCCAGTGCTCATTTTCGTCCAGCGGGGGGATGCTCGTGTAGACGCGCACCTGCGCCAGATCCCACCCCTGCTGCTCGCACAGGAGCTTGCAAAGGGCGACCGGATCGTAGTCCGGGTAGAAGCAGCCGAAGGCTTGCCGCGCCGCGTGGAAGAGAGCCTGGGCATCGACGAAAGCGATGCAGTTCTTGGTCGTTGGTTCCGTTGGCATAATCGTTTCCTCGATATCGAAATAAAGCCCGGCCGCCGCGAATCGATCACTCATACTCATTCATGCAGACGGGCGATGAAGGGCACAATCTACAATGTCCAAGCCGTTCACAAAGCGGCTTCCGGCATCTGCAATATCTCCTTCCATGCCTCGCAACGCGCCTGACAGCAAAAGCAAAGCGCATGGAACACCCGAGCAGGAATTTTTGGGCACAAAAAAACCCCGACCTTGAGGTCGGGGTCGCTCACCTCGAAGGAGAAGCGCTTACTCGAAGGAGATGACGCCCACCGGGCAGCCGTCGGCGGCTTCCTTGATGTCCGCCTCGAAAGCCGAGAAGTCGACGCCCTTCTTCACGGTCATCTTTTCGGGAACCGAGAACACGTCGCTGCAGACAGCCTCGCAAGCGCCGCACATGGTGCACTCGTTCTCAGTCTCGTTAAGCCAAACCTTGCTGATAGCCATTTGGGGTTCCTTTCTCTATGGGTGACTACGGATGGTGGATGTGAAACTTCGTGCAATGTAGCACTAAAGAAAAATCTTTACAGAAGATTCCGAGATCCAGGAATCATGCGTGCGGAGGGTCGTTGTCGACCGAGGAATCGTACCCGCCGTCGTCGGAAAAGCCGGTCATTTCGTCGATCTCGTCCCAGACGCTTTCCATCGTCCAACCGTCGCCGTTTTCCTCGGCCTTGCGATTGTCCAGAGCCTGCTGCGAGAACTCGAAGGCCTGCGAATAGTGCCCAGCCCGGCCCAAGCGCTTCTTGAGGTCTTCGATCAGCCCCTTGGCTTCTTCCAAGGGCGCCAAGGCGCCGATGGCCGCAATGGCCTCGAAGCGCACGTCGCGCTCCACGTGGGCGGTCAGTTCGCGCACCCGCGGCCAGGCAGCTTCCAGCCCCAGATTGGCGGCGGAGTGAACCGCCTCCACCAGGATGCCCGAATGCTTGGAGTAAAGTTCTTCGAGGATCAGCCGTTCAAAGACGTCGTCGCGGCGGAGTCCCATGGCGTAGACCGCCGAAAGGCGCACCCACGGATTGGGAGCCTCGTGATAGAAGCGCAGGATGGTGGCGCGAACCTCGGGGCGGAAGGAAAGGTGCCCCAAAGCTTCCAGGCAGCGACGGCGAACTTCCATGCTCTCCATGGGGGCGTCCACCCGCGAAAGCAGATGATCGCGCGTCTGCTCGTAGATCTCGCGCGGCACGCCCGGGTCAGAATCCTCTTCGCCCGGGTCAGCGGGAGTCTCGTAGTCTGCGCCATCCTGGATGACCGGCCACAGGGCGGCATTGGCGGCGGCACGCACGTCCTCGTCTTCGGCGTCCTGGGCCATTTGGAAGACTCGCTCGTAGATGCCTGGAAAGCCGAAATAATTCACAGCGGCGCGCAGCGCCGCGTGGACGACTTCCAGGTCGTCGTTCTGGAGATGATGCAGGAGCCTGGAGGCCGCATCGCCCCGATCGAATTCGAAGTTCTCCAGGAGTTCGATTTCCCGCAGTGCCTGAGCACGGTTCATCTTGTTCTCCATTTTCTACTTCAAGGTACTAAACCCATTGGAGCATCCATGAGCCGCCTATCCTACATCTTTCTTTTCCTTGCCACCTCCCTCTGGGCCTCCCCCTTGCTGGAAAAAGCCGCAGGCACCATTGAGAACCGTTCCCTGCGCATCGAACTGGAGTGGATTCACACCCCGGCCGCCGGCATGGGCAAGCCGACGCGCTCCAAGGGCGTGCTCCGCCTGGCTTCCGGCAACCGCTTTGTCTTCCGCAGCCAGTCCCTGACCCTAGCAAGCGACGGCACCACGCTGTGGCAATACATGCCTGCCGCCAAGCAGGTCTTGATCCAGAAACTTTCCAACATCGATCCGTCCCAGCTTCCCGTCGGCCTGTTGCGCAACGCCCTGCACGCCCACGAAGTGTCGGTGCAGAAGGAAGTCCACGACGGCGTCCCCGCCCAGCGCATCGAACTCAAGGCCGACAAGGCTCCCCTTTCGCGCTACCAGTCGGTGCAGCTCTGGATCCGCGCCGCAAGCCACGAGCCCCTGGAACTGAACGTGCGCGACGACCAGGGCGCTGGCATCGCCTGGAAACTGCGCCGCATCCAGGACTTCGAGCCCGATGCCAAGACCTTCGTCTTCAATGTCCCCGCCGGCGTGAACGTCGTGGATACCCGCAAGTGATCTTTTCTCTCGCGCTGGCTCTCTGCGGCCTGGTGCGGAGCGAACCGCTATGGCCGGCGCCTTCCCAAGCCACCTTTCGGGAAGCCACGCGCCTCTGCTCCCAAGGACGCTATTCTCAGGCCGATGCCCTGAGTCAGCAGCTTGCCGGGGAAGAGCGCGATCTGCTGCACGCCGTGGTGGGGCTCTCGCGCTTTGAAGACCTGCACGATCCGCAGACCCTGCGCACCGTCAAGGCGCAGCTGGAATCGGCCATCGGCAAGCTCGACGACGACACGCCGCGAGAGCGCTTCTGGCTGGCGCTGGCGCTGGTCCAGAAGTCAGTGGTAGCAGGCAAGCTCGGCGAGAACCTCTCCGCCGCCTGGAGCGGCCGCAAGGCGGCAGCGCTGTGTCAGAAGCTGCGCGATCAGGGTTACCAATCTCCAGACATCGACGGCATCCTGGGCGGCTACCTGTTCTGGAAGGCGCAATCGCTGGGGGCTGCCCGCCATCTGTTCGGGGGGGACACCCGCACGCGCGGCATCGCACTGACAGAATCTGCCGCCAAGTCGCAGAGCCCGCTACGAGACGCCTACCGCAGTTCGCTTGCCTGGATGCGCTTCGAGCAAGGACGCTACGCCGAGGGCCTGGCCATCTGCCGGACGGCCTTGGAGGAGTTTCCCGAGAACCGCATCTGGCGGCAGGCCGAGGGCGACATGCTCTTCCGCCTCGGACGGCGCGAGGAGGCGCTTTCCGTCTATCGCCGCAGCTGGAACGAATACGCCGGCGTGGAGACAATTCCTGTCAATCGCCTCTCGGCGGCCGGAAACCTGGGACGCATCCACCTGGCCATGGGCAACGACGATTCGGCCCGCCACTGGATCCAGGTCTTCGACGACCCGCGCTACCGCGCCGCCCGCCCGTGGTTGCCGGCCTCCCTGGTGCGCGAGATCGCCCCGGTGCGCCGACGCCTGGGACTGCCCTCGCCCTAAGCCTGAGAGCCTAGCAGACGGCTCCAGGAATGCCCAGCGATTCCCCGACGGGGCCGGCCCAGGCCACCGCGTCGTGGGCGTGGATGCTTTCCAGCGAGCGAACATGCAGCGAGACGCCGTCAAAGTTCAGGCGCGCCAGCTCCGCCCACAGCGCCGAGGCCGCGTCTTCAACGAAGCGATAGCGGTCGGCTCGCGCGATGGCGTCGATCACTTCCTTTTCGTCTTCGCGGCGCAGCACCGGATAAACCGGCGACGAGGCGGCAACATCCACGGCTCCCAGCAGATCCGTCACGCGATGAGGCGCCAGCCCCTCCACGTCCATGGTCAGGAGCGCCCGCTGGTTGTGAAAGCCGGCTTCCTGGGAGAGAGCCTTGGAGCACGGGCACCCCAATAGGGCAACGCCTTGCAGACGGGTCGTCCAACGGAGTACGCCGGCATTCCAATTGGCTCGCACCGCGAGCTTAAAGGGATGAAGGCCGAGGCTTGCAGTGATGGGAGCCTCTCGGGAAATCAAGAACTCGCCTCCAGCGGCCATGGTGAGCTCATGGCTTTCCTGGGCATGCGCGGTGCGCTCCACCCGCTCGGGCAGGCTTCCGTCCAGAGGCACGATATCGATGCCTTCGTGGAGGAACTCGCGATACAGGCGACTCATGTGGACGCCGCGCTTGCCATCGGGGACCTGCGCGCCAAGCCTCAGGTAGCCGACGCTCTCCCCCACTTGCGGCAACAAAAGACGCACGCGTACCTGATCGATGCCGGCAAAGAGCGGCACCGAGGCCCGCGTGAACGGTTGGGACTGGACGTCAGGCAACGAGTTCGAGGTCGTCATAGTTGAGACAATTTAGCAGATTCTGCGGAGCTGGACCTCCCCCGTATCAACGTGGTCGCTTCGAGAAGCCGGAGGCAGCCACGGCGGCGCGCAGCACGGCCGGTTCTCCATGCTGGTGCGGAAGCCCCCAGTTCACAGGAAATCCCGTGGTATTCATGCAGGCCGGATCGTCGAAGATGACCATGGCGCGAATCTCGGGCTCTTGAGGAAGTCGCTGGAAGGCGTCCCGCCACCAATCGCTGCGATCTCCCCCGTCGTCGCTGGTGCCCACCTCGGCGATCATCACCGGGCGACCGAGGTCTCGCACCGCCGTCAGTTGCGGCACCAAGAGCTGCTGGAAACCCAGCCAATGTCCGCCTTCAGAAAGCGTCCCGTAGTTGAAGACGTCGAGCCCGATCCAGTCCACCCATTCGGCACCAGGCCAAGCCATGGTGTCGGCTACGATGTGCGGCGTCCACACAAAGGCGGCGTTCTTGGCGCCTTCTTCGCGAAAGATCCGCACGATGTGGCGCCAGCTCTCGGCGATGGTCTCCGGGGAATTGCCGTGCGGCATGCTCCAGAGATACCAGGGGTTCCCCATCTCATGCAGCGGCCGAAGCAGGATCGGCTGGTGGACCTTCGCCACCGCCCGCGCCCAACGGCGGATGTAAGGATCGAAGTCCCCAGCCACCAGGCGCGTCAGACTCCCCACGGTGTCGCCGCGGTGCCCCTGAAAGGCCGTAGTCCAGGGTTCCCAGGTGATCATGGGCACCTGGCCGCGACCCAGGACCTTGTTCACTGCCTCGTCCTTGAATTCGCTCTCCGGCCCATCCCCCCAGGACTGGTACCATGAGACGATCCTCCCGTCCACCCCCAGGCTGTCCGAGAGCTTCTGGTAGCGCTCCAGGTTCCACGGGAACTCCGGACGATACATGCCGAACCCCGGACCATCGCGGAAGGAAAGCGCCGAGCGATCTACCACCAAGCGCCGCGTCACCTCCTGGAACCATGCGTTCCGGGCCCAGCCTTCCAAGTGGTGTACCAAGATGCCGTAGGCCAGCGCCGAAAGCACCAGGATAAGGAAAAACCCCACGACAGGATGGCGGCGCGTCACAACTTTGCTCCTTCTGCAAGCATCGGGACAAATTTTGTCGTTCGCTTGGAGACGTGGAACCAGCCGTGAATGCCTTGCCAGGCCACCGGCAGCAGCATGAGCGCATTCACAGCGGCAAATACGGCCATCAAAAGAGTCCCCGACTCCAACCGCGGATAGCTGATGGGAATCCAGGCGATCGCCAAGAAGGACAGTAGAATGACGACCCAATGCGGCGCCACCAGCCACGGGATGGGCTTGTCGCTTCCCTCCTTGGGGGTGGGAAGATAGGGCACCTTGCGCCCAGTGGCACCGTAGATCGCCCCCAGCAGATAGACGTGCCAGGTGGCCTTCTCCAGCAGCGCCGAACGCCACGGAAAGCCCCTTTCTTCGCGGTGCGAACCCCACCGCTGGGCCAGGGCGACGATGCCCGAGGAGACCATCAGGTAGGGGGCGATGTGCAGCAGGAATCCCATCAGCGGCATGTTCACGGCATAGACCTTGGCGAAGAGAAACAGGATCGGCAGCAGCAGATTGAGGGCGGAAGCGACGCCCCCGAGGTAGAAGCTGGCCGCCATCAGGTAATGCAGCCGCGCGCGCGGCCCGAAGCGGCGCAACAACGTGGGCACTTCCTGAAAAAGCAAATAGCACATGCCGGTAGCCCACTTGAGCTGCTGCTTCCAGAAGGCGCCGAGATCCGTGGGCACCAGGCCGGAGGAGCCGCGCCAGGGCAGGTAGACGCTCTTCCAGCCTTGGGCATGCAGGCGCATGCTGGTCAGAGCATCTTCAGCTAGGTGCTCAGCATGCCCGCCGATAGAATCCAAGGCAGCGCGCCGGAAGGTGCAGTTGGCACCGATGGCGGTGGGGATTCCGAGCCCTCCGAGCCCGAGCTGGGTCGCCCCGTAGAAGCCGAAGGTCTGCTCAGCGGCGGCCCAAGCCACCCACGAGTCGCGCACGTTGTAGTAAGCCTGCACCACCTGCACGAATCCCACCTCAGGGTCGCGGAAGTACGGCAGCACGCGCGTCAGGAAGTTCGGACGCGGGATGTGGTCAGGATCGATCACCAGCACAAAAGGCGCCTCGGAAAACGTCGTGAGACAGAAATTGACTTTTCCGGCCTTGGCACCGGAGATTTCGCGACAGTCTACATGAATGACCCCGAGCCGTTCGCACAGGCTCGCAAGCAGCGGGTCATTGCCGCCATCCAGCAAATAGGCGCGATTCAGCCCTTCCAGCTTAGAGATGGCCGTCAAGGTCCCCTCGAACATGGCGAAGGGCTCGCCCGGCATGGCAGTGGTAAGCACATCCATGCGAGTGTCCGCAAGCTCTGCCACCTTAGGGGAGGGCTCCAGGTCATCGGGATGATCCGCCCACAGGAAGACCCACCAATCGTAGACACTCCGCACCATGCCCCAGAACACCGCGAAGGTCAGACACACGAACAGCACGCCGCGCTTGCCTCCGCAGTGGAACCAATAATCGGCGAAGTAGAACAGCGCCTGGAGCCCTAAGAGGAACAGGATCTTGAGCATCCACCGCGCGCGCCTAGACACGTGCGGTTCCTGCTCGAAGCGCTCCCCGCAGCGGCTGGCGCGAATTCTGTGAACTACTTCACCCATGACAGCTTCTCCAGGCGCATCCGTAGCGAAGCGTCGGTGGGATGGAACTGCAGACCGGCGGTGTAGGTAGACCTGGCCTGAGCGTACTGCCCCTGCCACTCTTCGATCTGCCCCTTCAGGAGTGTGGCATCGACTTTGCCAGGAACTGTCCTGAGGATCGAATCGAGCATGGACATGGCACGCGGAAATTCCTTGCTCCAGGCCGCGATCTCGGCCAGGTGGTAGCGCGCCTGCAGCTTCACGGGCCCCGGAGCCGAGCGCTCGGCGATCACCATGCGATAGATGCCCGCGGCGTGGTCGAAGTCCTTGAAGCAGGTCAGGAGTCCGGCCTTGTGCATGCCGCCCTCCCAAGGACGCGGCCCCGAAAGGGCGGCATTGTCGCTGACCTGTTCCATCAGCGGCCGCGAGTCATTCAGATCGCGCTTCCAGAAGAGCGCTTCGGCAAGCCGCAGCGTGATGCGCGCATCAGATGGATTATCCTTGTGGGCTTGGCGCAGATAAGCCACGGCGGAATCGGCTTGGCCCACGGCATGGAAGAGGATTCCCTTGAGCCGGATGAGAGCTTTCCCAGAAACTCCAGACTTGCGTGCCTGATCCTGGGCCTCGTTGACCTTGCCCTCCTCAACCAAGCGAACGACGTTGTCTTCCATGTCAGCGGCCTGGCAGGCGGCCACCAAGAGAGTCATGGCGATGAAAAACTGCTTCACAGTGCATTCCTTTCCCAAGCGATGGTTTTGTGAAGGCCTTCTTCCAGGCCGACTTGAGGCTCCCAGCCGACCGAGGCCTTAAGGCGCGAAGCATCCAGGGCATAGTCCCACACTTCCCGCTCCCGATACGGAACGTCCCCGATTCCCAACAACTGCGGGCAGTCCAGGAGCTTCGCGGCAAGCGTGCCAACCTCCTTCATGGGCGTTCCAAATCCTGTCCCGACGTTGAAGACGCCCTCGGTCTCAGATCCCACCAGCGCGAGGATGGCCCGAGCGAGATCATCTACGTAGAGCATGTCTCGCTTCTGATCACCCGCCGTCATGGCAAAGCGCTTATCGGACAAGAACGAACTCATCATGGACGGCACAAACATGGATCCCTTTTGGCCAGCACCATAGACGACTGCCGGACGGATGATGCAACAGCGCACAACTCCGCTCTTAGCAAACGTTGTGAGCGTCTGCTCTGCCAAAAGTTTACTCAGGCTGTAGTCATCTGGTGGCGCCGCTGGAAGTTCCTCTCGAAAAGGACCAAGACGGTCTCCGTAGATAAGACCTGTAGAGGGTATCAGAAAGAAAGGACGCGCCGGAGCCATCAGTTTGATGCGATCCAGGACAAAAAATGTCGACATCAAATTTGAGCGCAGCAACAGCTCGCGATTCTGCGGAGTGTTGGCCTTTCCAATCCACCCAGCCAAGTGAATCACCACATCAGGTAGATCGTTCGCAAAAAGCCGCTCAAGTACGGCAACATCGCATAAATCGCCAGCAAGAAATCTTGTGTACACAGGAAGCCCCCACCAACTGGAAGGAGCAGCCATATCTGTCAGAAGCCAGCGATCCTCATTTCCTTGGCGTGCAGCTTCCATCAACACGTGCCGGCCTATGAAACCAGCAGCTCCAGTCAGAAGAATGGTCTTGGTCATCAGATTCCCTCCACTAGCCGCGAACGAGCAGCCCTGAGATAGTGTTCGATGTCATTCTCAGTGGCAAGCACGCCATTTTCTGTCCAGGCGCGATACCAGCCGGCCGTGACAGCGACCGTCTCAAGGCCGTTCCACACCGGCTTCCAGCCCAGCCGAGAGTGCGCCTTGGAGCAGTCGAGTTTCAGGAGGCACGCCTCGTGGGGAGCCTTCGGATCGGGACAGAATTCGGCACGGACCCGGTCCCAAGCAGCCCGCATACGCTCCACCACCTCGCGCACCGGCACCACGCCGTCCTCCGACGGTCCAAAGTTCCAGCCTTCGGCAAATTCTGGACGTCCCTCCAACAGGCGACGCCCCAGCAGCAAGTATCCGCACAACGGCTCCAGCACATGCTGCCAAGGACGGGTGGAATCGGGATTACGGATGACGGCGGCACTTCCCGAGGCGGCAGCCCGCATCAGGTCCGGGATCAGGCGATCGGTGGCCCAGTCGCCACCGCCCACCACATTGCCGGCGCGCGCGGTACACAGGAGGGTGCCGTGCCCCTTGCCATACTCAGCGAGATTCCAGAAACTGTCACGGTAACTTCCGGTGGCGATCTCGGCGCAAGCCTTGGAGGCACTATAGGGATCGTAACCTCCGAAGGGATCGCTCTCGCGGTAGCCCCATTCCCACTCGTTGTTGCGGTACACCTTATCGGTGGTGATGCTCACCACGGCGCGCACGCAGCCGGCCTTGCGGCAGGCCTCGTACACGTTGACAGACCCGACCACATTGGTGGCGTAAGTCTCGGCGGGAACGCGGTAGCTCTGGCGCACCAGGGGCTGGGCCGCCAGATGAAAGACAATTTCTGGCCGGAACTCCGCCACCGCCCGCTCCAGGAGGGCCGCGTCGCGGATATCACCCAGGGTCTCCGGAATAGAAAGTTCGAGCAGCTTCCAGTGGGAAGGATCCGTCGCCGCTGGAAGCGAAAAGCCGGCCACATCGGCACCCAGGAGGCGCAACCAGAGCGTGAGCCAGCTTCCTTTGAATCCGGTGTGGCCAGTGACCAGTACGCGACGGCCGCGGTAGATGTTTCCGAAGGCTTCCATCACCACACCTTCCACGGGGCCTTGCCGCTCTTCCACATCTCGTTGAGCGACTCGTAATCCTTGAAGTGGTCCATGGCGTGCCAGAATCCCGTGTGCGGGACCATGCCGATTCGCTGCGATGCCACCAGCGAACGGAAGGGCTGATCTTCCAGCACGGTGGCATCCCCGTCGATAGTCGAGAAGAGCTCCGGGGTGAAGCAGAAGAAGCCGCCATTGACAAATCCTGGCAGCACCGGCTTCTCGCGAAAGCTCTCGATCTTTCCTGCGGCGTTTGCTTCCACGATGCCAAAGGTGGTGGGAAGGTGGACGCCAACCAGGGTGGCAGTGTTTCCCATCCGCAGATGCTCACGGAAGACCGCCGGGATGTCCACGTCCGAGACGCCATCGCCGTAGGTGCAGAAGAAGTGGTCCTGGTCGATGTAGGGAGCGATCCGTCCGAGCCGGCCGCCGGTCATGGTGTCCTCGCCAGTGTGCGCGAAGGTGATCTCCCATTCGTCCACGTCGGAATCGCAAGCGCCGCGACGGGGCAGTACGCGCCGCGACTGGGGGGCTCCCAGCTGCATGGTGAAGTCGTGGTTGTAGGCGTGGTAATTCTGGAAGTACTCGACGATCTTTTCGCCCTGGTATCCCAAGGCCAGGATGAAGCGGCGGATGCCGAAGTGCGAGTAGATCTTCATGATGTGCCAAAGGATGGGGCGTCCTCCCACCTCCACCATGGGCTTGGGGCGATCCTCGGCGACGGCGCGGATGCGCGTGCCATGGCCTCCGCAGAGAATCACGGCCTGGTATTTGGATAGATCGGTCATCGGGAATCCTCTAGGGATGAATGGTGATGTCGAATTCCGCCTGGTTCCAGGCGCCGCTGCGGAACCAGGCGTAGGAGCTATAGGGGCGGGAGAAGAGCTTTGCAGCAAGCTCCAGGTTCCAGGGCCAGACCCGGGCGTAGCGGAGCTCCAGATTGGCGGGGGCAATGCCCTGCGTCCAGTAGTAGTAGGCCCCAGTGTCGCCGGCCCAGACGTTATCGGAGCGCAACTTGGAGACGCTGTAGATGGGCCAGTCAGCCTTGAAGGTGACGGGACCGGCCTGCAGGCGCAGAATGCCAGAAAAGACCGTCTCGTTCAGTGGATTCTGGTAAGGGACGTCTGTCCAGCACGCCGAGTCTGAGACAATTTCTGTCACCTGATGAAAATCTGCGGTGGCTCGCGTGGTCTTGCAAGAAAGCCCAGCCATCAACCAGGAGGTCCAGGAGCGGCTGGCCCAGGCGTAGGCGGTGGCGACGCGGTTGTCAGGAAACCTCACCAGCGTGTCGGAGCTTTCGCCGCCGCTGCGGCGATCCCAAATTCCGCCGACCTCGGCCCAAGTCTTGCCGCGCTGCAACGAGACCGCAAGTTTTACGTTGCTGGAGCGCACTTCCTCGGAGAGCCAGGCCTCATCCAAGCGACGCGACTCCAATCCGAGACGCCCACTCAAGCCTTGAACGACAGGAATTGTCGTCTTGACCTCGCCCCGCGCCAACCAGGCATCGAGCTCGGAACCCATCCAGCCGCCACCAACATTCCAGGCGAAGCGCCCCGTAGAAAAGATCGCCGCAGAGGAAAGTTCGCCCGTCATGCGAGAACCTCCCGGAAGACCGTTGAGCTGCGATGCCGAGGCGCGTCCAGCCCCGGCGCGCAAGAGCCAATACAGGTTGGCATTGTATTCGGCCATGCGCTCAGCGGATACCTTGGACTGAACAAGCTCAGAGTTGTCCTTCGAAGCCGAAGCATCCACGCTCCAACTGGCTGCCGAAGCCGCGAACGGAACCAGCAGGATCCCGAAGGTTCGCCATGCCGGGCACGGACCCATATTTTCCTTTCTGAGTAGATATGACAGTTCCTGACGGTTTCCGCGGAGCGAAACCTCGTTGTATAGGCGCGACAAGAACGGTGAGGCGCAGGCCTCACATGCTCATACGCTAATGGATCCCTTTTGCCTAGGGCATCGAACCTTGCGGAAGAGAGCCTAAGTCATCCGCGCAGCCACTGCCTTGCTGCTGACTTTGAGGTGCGAAGACGCCCCCGGAATCCACAAAGCCCTGGTTGCTCCAGAAGGGCTTTCCTGGCTGGCCGATGTTAATGTTTCTGGCACCGCAAGGGACGAGCAGGACCGCCGACGTGTCGGAGGAGGAGTAGACGAAATGGCTTCCCTCGACAAAAATCGGTATTCCATCAGAAACCGGCGCGCCGGAGCTTGCGCGAGCCACGTTGGCCGGCTGCAAGTGTGCCGCCGGCGAAAGCATCATTCGGGTAATGTGATAACTTCCGGTATCGTAGACCAACCCCATCTGGATGGCATCCTTGGCCTCACCCCGCCCCTTCCAGACGGCTTCGAATCCGTACCTCGCCAGTCCGGCAGGAACCTTCAAAACCGCCTTGCCAACCGAATCGACAACCGTGCTGTCAAGAGCCTTGGCAGGCAAGCTGTCGCCCTGCGACAGCAGCAGCCACACCCGCGCTCCAATGGCCGGAACATTCTGCCGGGTATAGATGCCAAGGGTTACGTCGCTGGTCTCGAAACCGCCACCAGCAACGGTGGATTCCCCGCTGGCGCAAGCCTGAAGTAGCACTATCGCCAGTACCACGGCGCCAAGCCACAGCCGCCTCATGAAGCCGCGCTCCCGTCTCCATCCCGAACCGCCAAAGGAAATACCTGGAAATTCACTTGGATGACGCGATCGGCTTCGGAGTCTTCGCGAGCCATCTCGAGAATCTCGCGCCGCAGGTGGCGCAGCCGATCCCGCAGTCGTTCTAACGTTGCAGGGGACAAGGTGACCGTCAGCGTAGAAAGAGAACGCTCCTCGCGAGGAAAGCGATTGATAGCCTCGATCGCCAGACGCGAGGTCTCCTTGCGGAAGGAGTCAATGGCCACCGAAGTGAGATCTCCCGTGGAGATGACGGCGTCCTTCTTGCGCCAGATTCCCTTTTCGTCCTTGGCGGCAAGCCCCAGTTCCTGCAGGATCAGCAAGGCACGATGCACCTGGGCGGCACTGACGGGCGGGCGCAGGCATTTCCCCAGAGCCTTGTCATCGTCTTGGTGCTCCACGATGTCGAGCATCTCGCGAATGGCCACGTTGCGCCAATCGCTACAGAAGGCCACCTGCCGCTCGTCTAGATTGGGAACCTTCCCGCGTCGCCAGGAAACGATCTCATCCAGGAAATGCGCCTTCTCTTCGTGACTCTTGGCCTGGTCGAAGAGCACCAGCAGCTCGAAGTAGCGCGTCTCGGAACGCGCCAAGCGAAAGATCTCGGCCAAGCGGATGGCGGCAGAAGAGGTGAGGTTCGCCTCTCCAGAAAGGATTTTACCGAAGAAAGCCGAGGAGGAAAATCCCGCCTTGCCGGCAATGTAGCGGTGCGAGAAGCGCACATCAGAGCTCTTGCGGGCCGCCCAGGCATCGGCAAGAAACTTCCGATAGTTGGTATAGGCGAAGATGTCCACCGTGTCGCTGTTCATCGTGAAAAAAAGTTAGCGTCAACGGGAATCCCTGCCAGTGCGATGGCGTCATAATCGTTTCCATTTTCGGAAACAATCCTCAGCGATCGCCGCGCAATCCCAGCATCAGGCCACCGGCCACGTCGAGGTTCTGTCCGGTCACATAGGAGGCCTTGTCGCTGGAGAGCCACAAGACCGCTTGCGCCACGTCCTGCGGAGTTCCCGCCCGTCCTAGCGGAATGCGGCAAGCGTGGTCTTCGGGAAGATCCACCGAGTTGTCGAGCTGCCCCGGACTCACCATGTTCACGCGGATGCCGCGAGGCGCAAGTTCCAGAGCCAGGCTCCGAGTCAGCACCAGGATTCCCGCCTTGGTCACCGAATAGGCCGCCGTCTTCACGGTTCCGGCCAAGCTCTGCACGCCCACGTAACCGAGGTTGACGATGGACCCGCCCGACCGCAGCCGCGGAATCGCCAGTTGGCAGCAGTGGAAGGTGCCGTCCAGGTTGGTGCGCAGGAGGCGGTCCCACTCGGATGGATCAAGCGTGGAAAGCGGTCCGGTGGAGTAGACGCCCACGTTGTTGACGAGCAGATCGAGCGCTTCCCCTTCGATCTGAGAAAACACCGCTTCGCAGCCTTCACGGGAAACGATGTCCCCCACCACGACGTCCCCCTGGCCACCCGCTGCGCGCACCAGTTCCAAGGTCTCGCGGGCCGCCTCGGCATCGCGCCGAGCGTGGACGTATACGAACCAGCCGTCTTCAGCAAGCGCCACGGCGATGGCTCGCCCGACCCGCACCGCCGACCCCGTCACCAATGCCCGCCGCATCTCTATAGCCATGCGCGGAATGTAGTCAGCGTTCCCAGCCGCGACCGGCAGCCAACTCGCGGAGCTTTACTAAGCGACGCCCGGCTTCGCGCAGCACGCCTTCACTCTTGGCGAAATGGAAACGCACGTAGTGGTGCATGTCTTCGCGGAAGAAGCTCGATCCCGGCACCGGGGCCACTCCCACGGTGCGCGCCATCCACTCGCTGAAAGCCACGTCGTCCTTCACACCGAACTCCGAGACGTCGACCATCACGTAGTAGGCGCCTTCCGGAGGGGTATAAGCAAGTCCCGCAGCGTCGAGCTCCCCCAGAAACAGGGCACGCTTTCCCGCGTAGAGCTGCTGCAATTCGCGGTAGTAGGAGTCGGGCAGTTCCAGACCGACTACGGCGGCCTCCTGGAGTGGTGCCGCCGCGCCCACCGTCAGGAAATCATGCACCTTGCGGGCGGCCTCGATGAGCCGTTCGGGAGCTACCACGTAGCCCAGCCGCCAACCGGTGATGGAGTAGGTCTTGGAGAGCGAACCGATGGAGAAGGTCCGTTCCCACATGCCGGGAAGGCTTGCGATGTAGGTGTGGCGGTGAGGCTCGAACACGATGTGCTCGTACACCTCGTCGGCCAGCACGAAAGTGTCAAATTCCTGGGCAAGCGCCGCGATCTGGCCAAGTTCCTGAGCCGTGAAGACGCGACCGGTGGGATTGGAAGGATTGCAGAGCACGATGGCCTTGGGACGCTGTTCGAAGGCCCGCCGCAGCTCAAGCGGGTCGAAGCGGAAGTCCGGCGCGTGGAGCGGCACGTAGATGGGCTCGGCTCCGCACAGAATAGCGTCGGCGGCGTAGTTCTCGTAGAAAGGCGAAAACACCACCACCTTGTCGCCCGGGTCGCAGGCCGTCATCATGGCGGTCATCATGGCCTCGGTGCTGCCGCAGGTCACCACCACCTGGCTCTGCGGATCGACGGGAATCCCCATCAGGCGCGACTGCTTGCGCGCCAGGGCGCGACGGAAATTGTCCGCCCCCCAGGTGATGGCGTACTGGTGCGGCCCGTGCTCGGCGGCATGGGCAAGCGCATCCTTGAGCGCCTGGGGAGGATCGAAGTCGGGAAACCCTTGAGCGAGGTTCACGGCGTTGCATTGCAGCGCCACCCGCGTCATGCGACGAATGACCGATTCAGAAAAATGCCGGATGCGTTGACTGGTGGAAGGCATCCTTGTAATCTATACATTTCATATGCTGTTTATAGGTTAATAAGCCAAGGAGTCCAACATGACATGCCCTCTCGCAGGTTACCGGATCGATGAAAACGGCGCCCGCATCGTCGCCGGCCTAGTCGCCCTGGGAACCATCTTCGGCCTGATCTTCGCTGCCTCCGCCGCGCGGTGGATCTTCCCGATCCTGGCGCTGGACTTCGCCACCCGCGCCTTTTCCCGTCCACGCTGGAGTTTCCTGGGGAAATACGCCGGGTGGCTCTTGAGGAGCCTGAAGATATCTCCGCGACCGGTAGATGCCAGACCCAAGCGCTTCGCCGCCCGCGTAGGCCTCCTCTTCACGTTTACCTTGACGGTCCTTGCGCTCCTTGGCCTTAGTTCAGCGGTCCGGATCGTCGGGGCCGTCCTGCTCTTGTGCGCACTTTTGGAATCGCTCGCTGGCTTCTGCGTCGGCTGCCAGCTTTGGAGCGCATGGTACGCGGTGCAGGAACGGCTAGGAAGACCCGGAAAGACAGAACTCCCCTAGCACACCGCCCGCCGCGCCTTGCCGCAAAGCGGGCGCAGAGGACTGAGGCCGCCCAACGGATAATCATCCCATTGTGCCTAAGCCGCATCACGCAGGTTCAGAAAAGAGATCGTTTCCGGAAAGGCGGGGTGCGACTCCCAGATGGCGACAGGCATTGGCAGTGGTCACGCGGCCGCGCGGGGTGCGCTGCAGCATGCCCAGCTGGATGAGATAGGGCTCGTAGACCTCTTCAATGGTGTCGGTCTCTTCGCCCAGGGCCGCCCCGAGGGTAGAAAGCCCCACCGGCCCGCCGTCGAAGCGCTCCAGGATGGTGCGCAGGATGCGCCGATCCATCTCGTCGAGCCCCAACTCGTCAAGCCCCAGGATCTCCAAGGTCCTTGCGGCGATGGCCTCGTCGATGCCGTCCTTGCGGGCCACCTGAGCCACGTCACGGCAGCGCCGCACCACCCGATTCACCACGCGCGGGGTGCCCCGGCAACGGCGTCCCAAGAGTGCCGCAGCCTCGTCAGAAAGCTGAAAGCCCAAGAGGCTTGCGGTACGACGGGCGATGGTGCGCACCTCGTCGGGCGAGTACGGATCGAGCCGGAAGGTGAGGCCGAAGCGGTCGCGCAAAGGCCCCGTGAGCATGCCGGTGCGGGTGGTGGCGCCCACCAGCGTAAAATGCGGCAAGGGCAGGTGGACAGAGCGCGCCGAGGGGCCGTTTTCCAGGAGGATGTCGATGGCGAAATCCTCCATGGCGGGATAGAGGTACTCCTCCACGGTGCGCGGCAGGCGATGGATCTCGTCAATAAAGAGCACGTCGCCGGTCTGGAGGCTGGTGAGCAGTCCCGCGAGGTCCGAGGGCTTATCCAACACCGGCCCCGAAGTGACGCGCATCTGGGTGCCCATCTCCTGGGCGATGATGCCGGCCAAGGTGGTCTTGCCAAGTCCTGGAGGCCCCGCGAAAAGCACGTGGTCCAGCGGTTCGCTCCGCTCGCGAGCGGCTTGCACGAAAAGCCCCAGGTTCTCGCGCAATCCCACTTGGCCCACAAAGTCAGTGAGCTTCTTGGGCCGCAGGATGTTCTCGGCCTCATAGTCGGTGGGGCCCGCCTGGGGGCTCACGAAGCGTTCAGTGAGGTCGTCCACAGCGCGGGAAGATACCTTTTCACGATGATCTGGAATCGACGATTCGTGCTGGGGGTGACGGGAGCCTCGGGTGCCATCTACGCGGCGCGCTTGCTGACTCACCTGCGGCAGGCCGGAAACGAGGTCCATCTGGTGGCCTCCAAGGCCGGCGAGCAAGTCTCCCGCTTTGAAGGCTTCCCGCTTCCGGACGGAAAAGACGACCTTGCTGGCGGCCTAGTGCGTCATCGCGACGACGACCTGTGGGCCGCCCCCGCTTCCGGGTCCTTCCGCCACGGCGGCATGGTGATCGCTCCCTGCTCGGCCGGCACCGTGGGCCGCCTTGCCGCCGGTACCGGCGAAACGCTGCTTTTGCGCGCCGCCGACGTGTGCCTCAAGGAAGGTCTCCCGCTGATCTTGCTGGTGCGCGAGGCGCCGCTGTCACTCATCCACTTGCGCAATCTCGAACGGCTCGCCGAAGCTGGAGCCCGCATCGTGCCAGCCTCGCCCGGTTTCTACAACCGCCCCGCGAGCATTGAAGAGCTGGTGGACGGCCTGCTACAGCGGGTACTGGACTTGCTCGGGCTGGATCTCGACATTGCCCCGCGTTGGCGGGAATCGGAGCCCCCCCATGTTTGAAGAGTTCAAGCTCTGGAGCGGCCTGGTGCGGCTCTCCCACACCGTCTTTGCCTTGCCCTTTGCTTTGGCGGGCCTTCTGATCGGCTCTGGTGGTCTGCCGACACCGCGCATCTTCCTCTTGGTGCTTGGCTGCATGGTCACGGCCCGCAATGCCGCCATGGCCTGGAACCGCCTGATGGACCGCGACATAGACGTCAAGAACGAGCGCACCCGTCGCCGCCACCTGCCGGCGGGGCTTGTCACCCCCCGCGCCGTGGCGATCTTCGTGGCCGTGAACGCCGCCCTCTTCGTGCTCTTCGCGGCACTGCTCAATCCCCTGTGCTTCGCGCTCTCACCGGTGGCGCTGCTGCTGGTGCTCGGCTACACCCACACCAAGCGATTCACCGCCTTCTGCCACGCTGCCCTGGGGCTTGCCATCGGCATCTCGCCGCTAGCCGCCGCCATTGCCGCCTCGGGATATTTTCTGGCAGTGCCCGCTTTACTGGGAGCCTCGCTTCTCTTTTGGATGACAGGTTTTGACATCGTCTACGCCACCCAGGACGAGTCCGACGACCGCGCCCTGGGACTCCACTCCGTCCCTGCCGCCTTGGGGAGACGCGGAGCGCTGCGCCTGGCCGCAATCCTGCACGCCGTGGTGCCGCCGCTTCTGTGGCTCTGCGGCCGCCTTTCGGGCTGGGGGATGGCCTGGAACGGAATTTGTCTTTTCATCGTCGCCCTGCTTCTCTGGATGCACCTCTTCCGCAAGGGGGACGACCTCTCGATGCAGGACGGCTTTTTCCGGGCCAACGCCCTGGTAAGCCTCCTGGTGTTCCTGGGGACCGCCTGGGAGATGCTCTTTCGGAGCTAGACCGCTTCTCGATCTTCCTTACTTGAGCAGATGAGCGGAAAGGAAGCTTTCCAGGTGGTTCGATATGACCAAGGCCTGGAAGGGATGCTCCAGGAAGGACGAATGCGCCATGCCGGAAATGCTGTCGTAAGCGACGCGGGAATCCGCCTCCAGGAGAGCCTTGGACTGGTCCGGATAGACCGTGGTGTCCGCCGTTCCAAAGACAACTTCTGTCGTGGGCAAAAGTCCGGAAAGCGCGAGGCGCCCGGCGGAGCGCTCCAGCAGCTCGCGGCGCAAAGAGTCGGCCGAGATCGTCCTCTGCCAGAACGGTTCGAGAAGCCTGGCGTTGATAATGTCTAGCCCCGGCAGCGAGTAGCTCTGCCCTTTCCGCAGCCCCATGGCGATCCTCTGGATCGAAGGCGCAAAAAAGTCGGCGGGCCCGGCGATCTCGAAGACCGACCCGATCTTGGGGTCGCGCAAGGCGGAAAGCAGGCTCGTCCCGGCGCCGCGCGAGTAGCCCACGGCAGCGATGCGGGTGGTGTCGGCCTGCGGAAAGGCTTTGGCAGCCGCGCGGAGCATGGCGAGGCCATCGTCGACGTCCTGGTCCCAAGGACTTTGAGCCGATCTTTCGCTTGCGACGAGCGAGTCCCCGAGCGAGGCCGGTTCGCCTCGGTAGGCAGGCACCACCACAATGGTCCGGGACCGCGCCGTCCCTAGAAAGTCCAGCAAGGTCGATGCATAGCTATCGTCGATTCCCTCATCGGCAGGATGTCCGAAGAGGATGAGCGGAAGAGGCCCCTGCGTGGGAGGCACCCATACGAGCCCGCCTTGAGAAACGCCCTCGACGCTGAAGCGCACAAGATAGAGGGTCCCCGCCGTGTCGGTGGTGCTGGTGACCACGGTCCAGCCTTGTGCACGCGGCGATCGCGAGGCCCAGTCCGCAGCGATCTTGCGAAGATCCGCTCGGGCTTGGGACGCGTACTTGCCAAAATTCACCACACTGTCCCAGCGGGCCGCCACATCGCTCGAAGCCAAGTTGGTGTCGCCGGGCAAGGAAAGCGTCGCACTTTCCGACTGCGCCCAGGCGGCAAAAGTCCCATAGCTCTGCGGCCCACTTGTCGTGGAGGAAGAGGTGGGCGAATCCGAGTCGTCAATGCAACCGACCAGCAACAGAGTCAGGGAGAGGAGTGCGATCTTGGGGCGGAGCCGATGCATGCCGTATAAGGTAGCCAGAAAAGCGGGCGGAACCAGTCTCACCACAAGGCCGCTGCGCCAGGGATGCCGGCGACAGCCCGGGACACCCACCATCGGCGTAGGGATCGGGCATGCCCGATCCGATTCGGTGGGTGGGGGCCCGGCAGGCAGCCCGGTGCCCCGCTTGCGCGGGCAGGCGCCCATAGCCAGTCAATTGCGCTAGTTTAGGGAAGCCTCGGCGCTCCCAGCGATCTTCGCATAGCAGTTGCGCAAGAGCGAAAGCAGGACGCTCGGCGGGCTTGCCGAGAGCGATCGGATCTGCAGCTCCTTGGAGGTCACCACGATGTCGCCCTGGAATTCCGGCAGCTTGACCACGCAACGGCTCAGGTCGCTGGAATCGTAGTCAACCTCGATGAGCGATGAGTCGTCGATCGCCTCGATGCGATCAATCACGTCCTCCACCCGCAGGGAGCCGCAAAGGGGCAACACGACCGAGTGGAAGGCGCTCACAAAGCAAGCGTCGAAGTCCGGCCGAGAAAGCACCTCGGGACTGCCGCTGAAGTTCTCCAACGTTCGCTTGACCACATACCCCCGCGGATCGCGAGGATTTTGATCAAGCTCGATGATGTAATCGAAGTGGCGAGTGGCCAGTTCGCCAGAGCCGCCTTCCACCGATGCGTGGACAATATCTGTCCGCTTGAACTTGAGCAGCTTCTTGAGGCGGCTTGCGACCGCGTCGAGCTCCCGCCGCAGCAGATCCGTGGCGATCTCCTTGATCCAGCGGCCATGGTAGCCGTTGACCTCGCTTGGCTCCTTGTGCCGGCCTTTGACAAAGCCCGGGAGGTTCCGCACCAAGCCGCTTTCGCTGCCGCAGAGCTTTACCCGCAAGAGATCTGCGCCGAAAGGGTGCGTCTCTTCGGAAGACTCCCGGGAGCGGGACGATTCGAGGTCCTGGTTGGTGTCGCGATTCATGAAGATTGCCAGAAACCCCCATAAATAGCAAACCACATCCTTACCAAAATCGCAGCATCACCCCCCGGCGTGCGCCAGAATGGTGCGCAGCTCGGCGTCCGACAGATTCCGTCGATAGAAGAGCCGGTAGAACTCGCGCGTGGCCTTTGCCATGCCCTGCGGGAACTGACGGGGGTAGAGCCGGTGCCCGAGCCACTGCAGCCCCAGGAGCCGCGCGGGAGATGGCGGACGGTCGAACCAGTTGAAGGGAAGGGCCGGCGTCTGGTAGACCCGTCCGGCGCGCACCGCCGGAAGGCTTCTCCAGCGGGAGTCGGAGAGGATCTTGCCGTAGGTGTCGGCACTGCGTCCGAGCCCCACCAGCACCACCTGAGGATTCCAGGAAAGCACCTGCTCGAAGGAGACCTGGGCCATGGCGCCCACCTTGGCCTCGCGCACGCGGGCCACGTTGTCCACCTTCAGGAAGTCCAGCACCTGGGTGTGGACGTTCCCGGAGGCATCGGTCTGGAGTCCCTCGGGACCTTCGGCGTAGTAGACGCGGGGCCGCTGCGAGGCCGGCACCGAGGCCGCCCGTCGAGACGTCTCTGACAAAATCCGTCGCGCATAGGCGGCAAGCTCCCGCGCCCGCGCCTCCTCGTTCAGGCAGATGCCCAAGAGCTCGTAGACCTCGGCGGTCTTCTGCAGGTCCACCGAGACCTTGACCACCGGGATCCTGAGGCGCTTCTGGAGGGCGTCGGGATCCTCCAGCGCGTCCTCGTCCGAGCAGAGGAGGAGATCGGGCTTCAGCGCGAGGATGGTCTCCTCGTTCATCGACTTCCCCGGCATGGAGCCGATGCTGAGAAGTCCGAGGGAACCGGCGTCCAGAAACTGTCGCGCCTCGGCCTTGGGCGGGAAGTTCCAGCCGGCAAGCTTGCGCCAGTCCAGGCTGTAGACGTAGACCATCATGTTGTTGCTGAGACAGACCACCTTACTGACATGATCGGGAAGCGTCACGCGCCGCCCCGTCATGTCGGTCACGGTGCGCGCCGAGGCCGAAAGAGCGGCCCCCAGCAAGAAGGCCGCAAGGAGCGGCGCGGCCTTCACAGCTCCACCGTGGTGGAGATCGCCAGGGTGCGCGGCTCGCCAAGCACCAGTCCCACCGTGCCGCGGGCCTTGTAGGCGGCCCAGTAGCTCACGTTGGTGAGGTTGGTGACGTTGGCCTGCAGGGTGGCTCCGTGGCCTGCGATCGCGGTGCGATAGCGGATGGAGGCGTCGAAGGTAGCGTAGGAAGGCAGCCACACGGTGTTGGCCGCGTCCACGGCGCGCTCGCCGCTCCAGTTGACGGCAGTGCCTGCCGAGAGGCCCGGCATGCCCGCGAAGGCGTACTCGAGCGAGAGGCGGCCGATCTCCTCGGGGATGTTCACGGGCTCGTTGCCCTGGTAGCTCAGGGCCTTGTCCACCCAGGCGTCGATCCAGGAGAAGCTTCCCGCCACCTTCAGGCGCGACAGAATCCGTCCGCTGGCGGCGATCTCGGCGCCGCGGTGCACCTCGCGCCCGTCCTGCTTGTAGACGCTGTCGGCAGGGTCGAGGTATTCGTTCACCACGTCCAGGTAGTAGACGTCAGCCGAAAGGTCGAGGTCGAGGCCGGCCAGGCGGAGCGGGGACTTCACGCCGACCTCGAACGCGTCGTCGGTGCTGGGCGAGAGGTACTCGTTGACATTCTTGGCGTAGGAGGTAGTGGACATGCCGCCGGCCACCAGCCCGCGCGACCAGTTGGCGTAGGGGTGCAGCCAGGAAAGAGGCTTCACCACGAGGCCCACGGTCGGGACGATACCGTCCTGGTCGTAGACGCTGGACGAGGCTCCGGTAAGCTCGTTGACGGTGCGGCTCACGATGCGCGAGTAGCCGATGCCGGCCACCAGATCGGCGATGGATCCGATCGCAGCCTTGTCCTCCAGAGACACGGTGTTGGTGACGGAACGCACGCGCTTGCTCTCGTCGTAGCTGGCAAAGAGTTCGGGAGCGCTAGCGTAGACGGGATTGTTGATCGAGGAGGTGTCGACGACCTTCGTCTTGGCCGCGTTCACGTTGGAGCGCTGAAGGTTGAAGGCCCCGACATAGCCCAAGGCAATCTCTTGGGAGACAATTCCTGTCGACAACTTCGTCGAGGCCTTGGCATTGCCGGTCCAGTTCCAGGCATCCGAAGGCCCGCCGTCGGAATACTTCTCGCTGTAATTGCCCGAGGCGTCGGAGAGGAGGGTACCCGACACGGTGCGGCTCTGCCGCCAGGTGTGGGCGAACTGGCTGTTGCCTTCCAGAGCCACTGGCCCCAGCGAGGCCGCGAAACCGCCCAACACTTGGTCCTGGGTGCCGCGCACGAAGCTCCATTTCTCGCCGTAAAGGGTGGTTGCGTCGAGCAGGTCAGCGTCAGGGACCCAGGGTTTGTTTCCATCGACGGCAAAGGAAATCTGCTGCCCCTGGTAGTCAAACTCGTGGTGTGAGGCCGAGGCCTTGAGCTTCAGGAACTCCACCGGCTTCCAATCGAGTGCGGCCAGCACGAACTCGCGTTCCTGGGAACTGCCGCGCACGTATCCCTCCCCCTTCTCGCGGTAAGCGTTGAAGCGGTAGTTGAGGCTGCGCGACGAATTCAAAGCCCCGCCCAGGTCGGCGCTCACGTCGTTGATGCTCCCGGCATACTGGCCGATCCCGAAGATCGCGAGGCTAGTGTCCACCGGCGCCTTGAGGCGGTAGTTCACGGTGCCGCCAAGGCTCGTCCCGGAAAACCCGTAGAGGGCCGCGGTGGGACCGTCGAGGATCTCGATGTGATCGCACGCCTCGACTTCGGGACGAATGCCGCTTCCCACCGGCAGGCCGTCCTGCAGGAAGTTCGGGTCGAGCCCGCGCAGTTGCGGCTCGGCGTCGCCCCGTCCGTCGTTGGAGGGCAACATCACGGCGTAGATGGGAGTCGATCCGGAGACGGCCTGGAGCAGACTGTGGGCCCCGCGCTCGGAGATGTCGCGATCAGTGGCCACCTGGACGGAATATGGCAGGTCGATGGGAGCGGCGTCGCCCAGGGCACCCAAGGAGACCTTGCCGACAGTGGGATGGGAAGCGTCGGAGGTCTGCGCCTCCACCTTGAGCTCGCGCAGCACCGCGGCGGAGTCCGTGGCGGCAGCGGCCATCGTCGCCGGCAGGACGGCTCCGGCAAGAGCGGACAGGAAACGGATATTCGGCATCGAGAGACCTTTGAAGATGTTAAGGCGCGCGTCGTCGATCGGCGCGGCGTCACTCTTTTCAGCCTCCGGTGATCCGGTCGGTACTTGTCGAAACATTTGCAATATCCGGGCCAGACAAGACGAGAGTCATGCCGTCCCAAGTTCTATACAGAAACTGTCACGTTCGGGTAACTTCCGTGCCGAAAGTTCCCGACAGGAATCGTCAGCTGTGCCCGCGCGCCTGGTGCCGGGCCCGACGCGCCTCCAGGCGCAGATGGGCCGAATAGGCCTCCACGTCCACCGATTCCAGGAAATCCCAGCCGCACCAGGCAAGTTTGGCGTCCTCGGGCAGGATTTCGGATACCTCGCGGCTGGCCCACGGACAGAGGAAGGCCCCGGCCTCTTCGCCGAAGCCCGGCCCCGCGAAGAAGTCGGCAAGCTCCAGCGCCTCCGGCGAGGCGTCCTCCCGGGCGGCCATCCACATGGGGCTGAAGATGGCTCCCTCCTCGGGCCACACCACCTCGACATCCACCCCGCGCACGCACTGGGCGTAGATCCAGGGCACGATGGCCACCGCCGCAGAAACGGCGTCCTCGCGAGCCGAAAGCGCCACCCGCGAGCCGTGGGCGCAACCGCGCACCTGGCGAGCGAAGCGCCGCATGGCCTCCAGACCATGGCGGCTAGCATAGTGAAGCAGCACCACGCTCGAGATGCCGAGCTCCCCGCCAGGTGCCACGATCTCCCCGGCGTAGTCCTTCTCCAGGAGGTCCTCCCAGCGGCGCGGCACCGGAAGCGGTCCCAGACGGCGGTGATCCACCAAGAGCACAAAGGGGGTCCCGGCAAAGGCGGTAGCACGGGCGCAAGGATCTGCGAGGTCGCTTTGACGGAAAGTGTCACGCACGGGGCCGACCTCCACCGCGCGATATTCCCCACGCGCCAGGAAGGAGCGTCCGAAGATGTGCTCGTAGCCCAGCGACAGCACCACCTCGGGATTGCTGTCCTCTTCCCACTCGCGGCTCCAGACGAGGCCCGCACCCGGCTGCCCGCGCGTGCGCACGCCGCGACGCTGGAGCGCCTCGCGGAAGCGGCGCATCAGCGGAAGCGACAACTCTCCCGCCAGAGTGGTTGATTCCTGCTTCAATGACCCTTCCCGAAGTTTTTGGGGACATTCCCCGCCATCACCTCCGAAAGCTCCGCGTCGGAGATCCCGTAGCCGTAGAACTCGCGGTAGAAGTCGCGCACCGCCGGTTCCACGAACACGTCGGCAAAACGCTCCGGATGCAGGGTGCGGGCAGCCCACAGCGGCTGCAGCGAGCTCTCGCCATTTCTCGTCGACCATGCGTTGACGCCGCGCGGCACCGCGTAGACCCGCCCCGTGCGCACGGCGGCAAGGCGCTTCCAGCGCGGCTCGGACAGAAAACGGTCGCGATCGGCGGCCTCGCGCGTGAGGATCACCTGAGGGTCCCACGAGAGCAGTTGCTCGGGCGTCACGGCGGTCCGCGAGCCCCGCACTCCGCCCCGCGCGGCGACGTTGACGCCGCCGGCCTCAGAGATCCAGGAACTCACGATCGAGCCCGTCCCTTCGGTGCTGAGCGGGCCGTCGGCGCTGTAGTACACCCCAACCCGCTCCGATTCGGGAATTCCCAGCAGGCGGCGGTCGGCCACCGCCCTGAGCGAATCATAGAGATGACAGAATCTGTTGGCACGCGCCGGGGCGTCGCCCCCCAGGGCCATCCCCAGCACCATCACGGCATAGCGGAACTCTTCGGGGGTGGTGAAATGCACGATCAGCACCGGGATATCCAAGGAGCGCAGCCGGGCCGCCGAGGCGTCGTCGTTCCAGAGCACCACCAGGTCGGGATGCAGGGCGAGCACCGCCTCAACGTCAATGCCCCCCTGCGAGGCGAAGGGCGTGGGGAGTTTCCCCACCGCGGGCGAGAGATGCACGAACCAAGGGTTGGCCCGCACTTCGGGGACGGTGGCCACCATGCGACCGCTTGCCCCGAGGGTCAGGAAAAGCTGGTTCAGCGAGTTGCCGTTGGACAGAATCCGTCGCACCTCGCCGGGAAGCGCCACGCGGTTCCCCTGCACGTCCAGCACCGTGCGGGAGCCGCCTCCGCGTCCCGAGTCGATGCGGCGGCAGCCGGCGCCCAGGATCAGGAAGGCGGTGAGGGCAGGAAGGGTGCGGCCTACCATGTGAACTCCGCGGAGGCGAGGAAGGTGCGCGGGTCTCCCAGGTAGAGGATCCCGGCGCGGGTGGTCCAGAAGTTTTCGCCGGTGAGGTTCGTGACGGTGCCGCGCAGCGCCAGCACGTGACGAGCAAGCGGCAGCTCGTAGCGGACTCCCACATCGCCCGTGAGCACCGACGGGATCGAGAGCGCATTGGCCTGGTCGACCCATTCCTTGCCGGTATAGTTGACGGCGCCGTTCACGAAGAGCCCGGGCAGGAGCGGCACCGCCCATTCGAGCCCGAACTTGCCCATGGTCTCGGCTACCCCCTGCGGGGCATTGTCCTTGAGGGCCGGGGTCGAGGTCTTCTCGATGCTAGCGTCAAGCCAGGTCGCACCGAGACTCAGCGAGAGGCTTTCCAAGAGCTTTCCCATGGCGGTAAACTCTATGCCGGTGTGGACTTCTCGGCCGTCCTCAGTGAGGGTGTACTTCTTGGTGCCAGCAATCGAATCGTTGTAGGAGTTGGCCTGATCGATGCGGAAAGCAGAAAGCTGCAGGTTCAGCCCACCCAGGCTCGCCTTGGCGCCGCCCTCAAACTGGTAGCTGAGGTACGGATCGAGGGTCTGTCCGGCATTCGTGCAGGTGGTGTCGCTGGGGGCCGTGGCCCCCTTCTGCAGCGCCTGGATGTAGGAGACGTAGAAAGAAAGGAAGGACCAGGGCGAGACGACCAGGGCACCGCTCGGGGTGAGGGCCGACTTGTCATACTTGACGCTGGCCACGCCAGTGGAGGCATTCCAATTTCTGTCCACGATGGATGCGTAGTTGACGCCCGCGAAAACCTTGACGTACTTCCCGATCGAGATGCGATCCATGAAAATGGCCGAGCGCGAGTCGGTCTCCTCGGTGACGCGGTACGGGGAGCCGCCGTTCACGATGGTGTCGAAGAGCGGAATGGTCGGATACTCGCTGCCGTTCGCGTAGATCGCCTTAGGCGCCGTGTAGGTCTTGGTGGCCTTGGAGGAAGGCGACTCGACCTTCAGGTAATCGGCCACGTAACCGGCCGTCAGCGTTTGCTCCACCGGACCGGTAGCCAGGGTGAAATCGGCCAACACGTCTCCCTGCGGATTCACGTTTCGATTGCTGCCCTGGTAGTCGACGCGGGTGGAATAGCCGGTGTCGCCGGAAAGGACGCGCCGCAACAGCACGTACTCGCGGCTGAACTGGTTGTAGCGAACGTCGCCGCGGACGTTCAGGTCCGGCAGGGGCCGCCACGACAGGCGGGTACCGGCGCGCTGGTAGTCGTCCTTGGCAAAGCCCGCCGAGGAACCCCAGTTCTTACCGGCATCCGGGGCATCGGGCACCTTGGTGGCAGTGCCGATCATCCAGATGGACTGGGAATGCTCCACGTCGCGGCGATAGGCCGAGGCATCGACCGACCAGACAAGTCCTGACAAAATCTTCCAATCGAGGGCTACGCTTGCGAGGGAACGCTCGTGGGTCTGGTCCTCCACCCCGGTCTCCCCTTTGCCCACGTAGACCAAGTTGGCCCGGTAGCCCACCGGTCCCGCCGAACCACCCACGTCGGCATGAACAAAGTCCTGGGCTCCGCCGTAGTCGCCCACCGTGGCGCGCAGCAGCAGTTTATCAGTGGGGCGTTTGAGCACCGAATTCACCATGCCACCCGGGGACGTGACACCGTAGAGGAAGCTGTTGGGGCCGTTCATGACCTCTACCCGCTCCTTGTCCTCCACCGGCTCGACAGGATTGTGGGAAAGTAGGCCCTCCACCGAGGTGTTGTTTGTCCAGACAGAACTTGTGAAACCCCGCGAGGTGAAGTAGTCGGTGACGCGACTGCCGCCGGTCTGGCTCTGGACCGAGGGCTGGGCCTTTAGGACATCGGTGAGGCTGCTTCCCTGCTGGTTGCGCAGCCGCTCAGAAGTGATGGTCTGGATGGAATAAGGCGTTTCCTGCCAGGAAGCCTTTCCGAGCACGCCCAGGGTGACGGTATCGACCTTGCGGGTCGGGGCCGAGGACTGGGCACGGGCACCTACCACATCGAATTCGCGCAGATTGGAAGCCGACGAGTCCTTCGCCGACTGGGCGAAGGCGGTTCCCAGCGGCAGAGCCACGAGCAGGAAGGATGCGGACACGGACATGGGCGCCTTTCGAGGCTGTGGAGGATCGTCCTGCCTGGTGGCTTGGACCTCTCCGAAGCGTTCCCGTTCCTCCGGTAATCCGGTCGGCGCCACACTGTCGTGGCATCGAATCCTTACGCAATCCCCAAGCCAACATCATCTTCCAAACCACAGCATCATTGCCGCGCTCGAAAAGGTTTCCCAAAGGTGACTTTTGCAGCGATTAATTACGCCGGCGAACCATCCTCAACCAATGAACTTGCGAGAAGGACCGCACGATTGATATGCTCCATTCCAGGACCGCAACGCGGAACCCACAGATTGCGCAAGGCTCAATTCGGAGGCTTCCAGATGGTCTCATCACATCACCTGCATTCCGAGCATGACTCGGATCATGACGGCATGATGCCATTGGCTGTAGCCCCGGGATGGTACCGCATCGCCCCTGGGGTCGCGGTGTGGCTGCTGCATCGTCGCGACGATTCCGAATGGGTGGCTTCGCTTCCCGTCCTGACCATGGTGGCCTCGGAAGTCCAGCACCATCCGTGGCTGATCCGTCCCATCCTCAATGCCCCGGAATCCGGCGAATGGACGGTTTTTGATCTGGACGGCATCGGCATCTTGGCGCGTCAAGGGGACTTCGAGCCGCTTTCCGAAGAAGTCTAGCGGCCCTTAGCGCATTTCCGCAAAGCGAGTGGCCAGAAGCCTCAAGGCCCGGCGAATTTCCCGGTCCTCAATCCTGCGATAGGCCTCCAAGAGATCGTATTCCTCTTCCGTGAGGCCATGTTCCTGACGCGCCAGCAGCCTATCAGAGACGGGCTTTCCCGGCGCGCTGGGCAGCAGATCCTGGACAGAAATCTGCAGGATGGCGGCAATGGCCAGCAACCGGTCGGCCGGCACCACGGCTTCGCCGCTTTCATAGCGCTGGTAAGACTGATAGGAAAGCCCCATGTGCAACGCAACCTGGGTCTGCGTCAAATGCCGCTCCATCCGGTATTGCCGAAGGCGCTGCCCGATCTGCCGAGCCTCCTGTTGGCGTATAGTCTCCACAGTTTAAAAGTCCGCCAGGTGAGGGGCCTTCATCTACCCACTTTTTGCTGTACACGTCATACAAACAACGTTTCATTGCAGAAATCCAACTCGCCAACGTTGCCTACAAGAGCGCTTTCTTGCACCTGCACCCGTACCCAGTTCCGTGTCGGCAATCGCGTCTGCTTCCAAAGAGCATCAAATCACCGATACATGTGGATTTATCGCCATCGCCATTTGCACAGCGGAAGTCTAGAGACAAGGACGACACCCAGAATGTTTATCACAGAAATTTATGCAAAAGTCCTTTGCATTTCGCCCTTGAAATTTGAGACAATAGCTTTAGTCGTTTCACCACTACCGCTATACCGATGGCTGCATACCAATGCCGACGTCCCTGATCGGCATTGGCCACACCATCCCTCCCGCCGCCTCTCCCTAGACGACGAGTCAGAATGGCTACGGCCAAGGCCCTCTGAAGCTGTGTTCCACAGTTTCCGTTTTCGTCATTTCCAAAAGTCACAAAGCAGGAGATTCCCAGCCATGTCATGGTTCAGCAAGCTCAAACTGTCCACCAAATTGGTGTCTTCATTCATCTTCATCGCCCTTATTGCCGCCTTCATCGGCGGCGTTGGCATCCTACAGCTAAGGAGCGCCAACGAACGAACGAAGTACCTGTATACAAACAAGACCCAAGGCATCGAACTGATCTGCGATGTCTACGCCAATTTCCAGAAGGTCCGCGTCATGATGCGCGAAGCCATCCTGGCCAAGGATCCCGCACGCTTTGCCGTCGTATCGACAGCCATCCGGACCTACAGCGACTCCATCGACGCCAAGCTCGGCCTCTACCAGAAGCTTATTTCCAGTCGCGAGGATTCGGACCTCTATGCGAGCTACACCACGGCCCGCGGCGGCTACAAGACCGTTGAGGAGCGAATCTTATCCCTTGTCAAAGAAGACAAGAGCGACGAGGCCCAAGCCTACGGACAGACCGTCGGTGCCACCGCCATCGTCGCCTACGACAAAGCCATCGCGGACATGATGAAGAGCAGCATGCAAGAGGCGAGTCAAACCGCAGAGCAGACAGAAAAGAGCGCGCAAGCCTCCACGGAACTGCTCGCGGGAATCGTGCTTCTCGGGTTCCTAGCCGCCTTCGCCCTGGGCATTCTCATCACCCGCATGATCACGCGGCAGCTGGGTGGCGAACCCGACTACGCCTTGGCCGTCGTGCAGCGCGTCGCCACCGGAGACCTCACCGTCGAGGTAGAGTTGCGAAATGGCGACACCTCGAGCCTGCTCTTCTCCATGAAGGAGATGTGCCAAAAACTTCTGAGCGTCATGAAGGACATCCGCGGCAGCGCCGACTCGTTGGCCTCGGCCTCCGAGGAAATCTCAGCCTCGGCCCAGTCGCTCTCGCAGACGGCCACCGAGCAGGCGGCCAACGTGGAGGAAACATCAGCCGCTGTGGAAGAGATCACCGCCACCGTGGCCCAGAATTCCCAGAACGCCCGCGTCACCGACGACATCGCCGGGCAGTCAGCGGCCCACGCCCAGGAAGGAGGGCAATCCGTACAGAAGACGGTCGCGGCCATGAAGCACATCGCCGACAAGATCGGCATCATCGACGACATCGCCTACCAGACGAACCTCCTGGCGCTGAACGCTGCCATTGAGGCGGCTCGCGCCGGGGAGCACGGCAAGGGCTTTGCCGTGGTGGCCGCCGAGGTCAGGAAACTCGCCGAACGAAGCCAGGTGGCAGCCCAGGAAATTAGCTCGGTGGCGACAGAATCTGTCACATTGGCCGAGCAGGCGGGAAAGTTCCTGGAAGAGCTGGTGCCCTCCATCAAGAAGACCGCCGACCTAGTACAGGAGATATCCTCAGCTTCCAAGGAGCAGAACGCCGGCCTGGAGCAGATCAACACCTCGGTGACGCAGCTCTCGCAGGCCACCCAGAGCACAGCGTCCTCGTCCGAGGAGCTTTCGGCCACCTCCGAGGAGATGAGCGCCCAGGCCCTAAAGCTCCAGGAAGACGTCCGCTTCTTCCAGATCGGGCATGTTGAAGACCGCCCGGCAGGCGCCAAGAAGCCGCCCCAGCGCACCGCTGCCAAGCCTCGTACAGCACCGGCGCACACTTTGGAAATTGATGAAAATGAATTTGCGAGCTTTTAGAGACGACGCCATAAGTCCTCAACCAAGAGATCAAGGAACGGACGAAAAGACATGCGCCCCGGCTCAAAATGCGCTTGCCATCCCATCCACAAAAAGGAAGATTACGTGCAACACGTCTTGAGTTGAGAACAACCCCGCGAAAGGTCGATGATGTCGGACCTTGATGATCTTTCCATAGAATCCGTCGAAAGCGCGCAGTCCGACGGGACGACCATCGCGGACTTCTTTCGCAAGAACGGCATCGACTCGATCCAGGAAGAGGAGAAGGTGCTCGAATCCGTGGGCTGCCGCATTCCCTCCTCGTTGTGGGAACACGTCAGCTTCACTCAGGGGCAATCTGATATTCTGAAGCGCCTCTACGGATATTCCTGAAAGCGCCCCGAGATGGGGTGTTCAGGAAATCGTCTCAATGCGCCACGGGCACCAGGAAACTCGATTGACCCCGGTTTGTGCGCACCGTGGCCACCGCCATCATCCCGACAGGAAGCTCGAGCTTGGCCGTGCCGACTCCAGAAACTCGGGACAGCATGCGCCCGGAAAGCTCGCGCAGCGTCACTTCAAAGGCGTCCGCAACAGAAACTGTCAGACAATGACCGGAAACCGTCCACGTCGGGGCGATCTTCCCGCGCAAGGACTTCGCTCCGACCGCAGAAGCGCTTGTGGAGGCCAGAACGAACAGTCTTGGCGCGCTGTCGCTAGCCGCTAGGGACCAAGTCGAGTCGAAGTCCCAATCGGAATAGCTGCTGGCTTGCCGCATCTGGGCAGCGCTCAACCCATGGACGTCCGCAAAGGCCGAGACGATAGCACCGCCAACGCCACTGTCCATGCCTGAAACGGAGGCGTTCCAGTAACTGGAAACGATGCTGTCCTGATTTCCTCCCGAGAAGCCTCCCAGGATCGAAGTCACACTGCCGGCCACATTCCCAGAGGCGTAGCAGCCGTAGATCAAGCCGCCGTTCAATCCCGCAAAGCCTCCTGCGAGCGAATTGCTTCCCATCGCTTTCACGGAACCGGTCGCATAGCTGTCATAGATCTGCCCGGACTCGTTGTCAGCCACCAGGCCGCCGGCATAGGCATTTTCTCCAGGCCCCGCCACGGCCCCCGTCGCGTAACACGAGGCGACGATGCTGTTCTGAACCGCACCGAACAATCCGCCAACATTCCCCGCTTCACCACCGCTCACGCTTCCTGTGGCATAGCTCCCAAAGATGGTGTCGCCCCAGCTCAAGCCGATCAATCCGCCAGCATAGCCATGGGCACCGTTCACTTGCACCGAACCTCCGGAAACGGCAAATAAAATCCGAGCGTCGTTGGACACCCCGACCCATCCGCCAACCCTGGCGGAATCCCCAATCGCCGTCACCGATCCGGAGGAGCTGCAGGAATCGACGTTCGCGCCCTGAAGCATTCCCGCCAAGCCGCCCACCATCGCATTGGTAGCGGTATCAACGACCGCTCCAGAAAATGCCGAACGACTTAGGCTGCCGCCATAGGAAAGTCCGACTAAACCTCCAACCTCCTCGGCCTTCCGACCTCCCACGCTTGCGGTAGAACGACTGTTCACCACAGCCCCCATGTGATAGCCGACCAAGCCCCCGACGTAGCTGGCAGAATCTCCCCAGACGCTCCCCGAAACGGAACAATCGCTCACTTTGCCGCGGTTGTAGGCCACCAATCCGCCGACGGCATCGGAACCCGTCACGGAAACCCCTTCGAGGACAAGGCTGTCCACGACCGCCGCTGTGTCGAGGTAGCTAAAGAGCCCGATATCCGGTACGCCCACCCGATGGATGACCAGATTGCGAATGGCGTAACCAGCCCCGTGAAAGGTGCCGCGGAAGACCAGAGGCACGAAGCCGCTGTCGCCATGCGCCGTAGCCGATGAAGAAGCGTCAATGTCCGAAGCCAGGCGATAGACCGCTTTGACGGAATAGCTGCCCGTGCCGATCGCGGCAAGATCCGCGTAGTCGGAAATCAGATACGGGCTCGCCGAAGTCCCACTGCCAGAAAGCGTGCCGCCAGCGGCCTGAGCGCCGGAAACCAGCGCAAGGCTAAGACCGGCTGCCATCCCGCAGCGGCGTGCAAGAACACTCATGCTCCGTTTCATCAATTCTCCTTTGTTTGCGAGGAATTCCGCAGTTGAGTGCGGAGACAAGAATCACTTGTGGTAGCTGTAGCTCTGTCCATTCTGGTCCAGGTACAAGGAATCAGCCGTAAGCGTCCAACCGTAAACCTGCTTGGAGTCGCTCCCAGAAACTAGGGAGCTGGAATTTCCACAGGCGTTCTTGGTGGTGCCGAAGCAGTAGTTGTAGCTGTTCGGAAGAAACCGGATGGTCCCTTGGTGTTCGCTGGCCGTTCGTCGAGTCACCGAAAGCGAAAATGTTCCGTATTCCGTACTGCGGTAGTTCGTGTCGGTCCCCGAAATTCCCCATGCAAAACTCGTGTAGGAGCTGTCCGAGGAGTTCAACGTCAGCTTCTGTACCTCCTTCATGCCCGACGCCAACGAATCGCGATCCCAGGTCCTGAAGAGGTTCAGCGTGTCGAAGACGCAAGGAGCCAAGCTTGCATTCACCATCACATTGAGCCGCAGCGTGTCCCCTTGGGCCGTGAAGGAGGCGTGCCCTGTCCAAAGGCTGTCTCCCGAGGCTCCGAAACCGCAGAGCGAAAGCGCATAGACGCGCCCTTGGGGAAGGCTCGGGATGGCAAGGAAATGGAGCAAAAAATCCACGGTCTGATGGTAGGCGGTGTCGCTTCCCGAAGCCACCACGACCTCAATGCGCCGGGTGGAGGCATAGGTGGCCGAATCGACAGATTGGCTCCACTGCAGGCGCGGCAGCACCCGCGTCGTCGCGACGGAATCGTCCGGTGACGTGACCTGGCAGGCAGCCAAGCCTAGCAGAGCCCCGCAGGCCACAGCGGAAGCGAACAGAAAACGGCAGCGGTTCACCAGCTCAGCTCCACAGCGGTCCCGGAAGGTTGCGTAGAAGCTTTCGAAGAGTTCAGCAGCAAAACCGCCGCGGTGGCGCCTCCGGCCACGACCAGGCCGCCTGCGATCCACGGCCACAAGGGACGCCGGGCCACAAGGACGGTCCGATCCCGCTCGGGACGCTTCTGGCCGCTGGCGATCGAGGCCATCTCGGCGCAGCCGCCGCGCAGCACATCGTCGAGCCCCCCGCGGATGTCCAGCACATGACTGAAGACCGTACGCCCGCTGGCCACGTCGGTGCGGCGCACGGAAAGGCTCCAGATCCCGTCCACTTGCGAAAGTTCACCGGTGAAGACGCTCCGCACGCTCAGGACCTGCCCGATCTCCACGGCGCAACCAGCGCTGTCGCAGGCGCCGCTCTTCTGGAAGCCCTGTTCCGCCAGGATTTTGTCGATATGGCGCCGTTCTACCAAGGTGAAGCTGTCGGTGGCCAAAAGCTCCGCCTCGAAGCGGCTGGTCACCGCGGCCAAGTCCTTGGCGGCCAAGCCCTCGCCAGTGAAAGAAAGGACCGCCACCGTCGGACGGCGTGCCCAAGCCGCCGCAGAATCCCTGGCAGAAGACTGCGAAAAAACAGAAATTGCCAAAAGCAGCATAACGGGCACAGCGCGCATCCAACCACGAAGTCCCTGCTTAGCGACCCCGGCCGAGAAAATCGGGAAGCTCCGACTCATGCCTCCATTATAAAGGATTTCGCAGAAGAATGGAAGAGCGACCAAAATCAGACAGCAGCATACGCTCAGGAAAGCCAGATCTTGCCGTCATATGACGGCAAAAAAAGAGGCGTTCTACAGAAGTCTGCAATCCAACATACCCTGTATCAGGGTGCGCAGCGGCTACCTTTGGGAGCTTCGGGACCGACATCCAGCCGGAAGCCCGCAACCCAAGGAAACAGCACCCATCATGGGCAAGAAACTCGACAATCTCAAGGACCTCGTCTCCCTCTGCAAGCGCCGCGGATTCATCTTCCCGGGCTCGGAGATCTACGGCGGACTCGCCAACACCTGGGACTACGGTCCCTACGGCGTGGAGCTCAAGAAGAACCTCAAGGACCTCTGGTGGAAGCACTTCGTCTCCCGCCGCGACGACGTGACGGGCCTTGACTCGGGCATTCTCCTGAACCCCAAGGTCTGGGAGGCATCGGGGCACCTCAAGTCCTTCTCCGACCCGCTGATGGACTGCAAGAAGTGCCACAGCCGCGAGCGCGCCGACAACCTCTTGGAAAAGGTGATCGGAACAGCTGGCGTGGCCGGCAAGTCGAACGCCGAGCTCTTCGTCCTCATCAATGAGCACAAGGTGAAGTGCCCCACCTGCGGCGCCGTCGAGTGGACCGAGCCGCGCGCCTTCAACCTCATGTTCAAGACCGAGCAGGGCGTGGTAGAAGGCGCCGGTGCCGAGGTTTACCTGCGCCCCGAGACGGCCCAGGGCATCTTCGTGGACTTCAAGTCGGTGGTCGAGGCCACTCGCATGAAGATCCCCTTCGGCGTCGGGCAGATCGGCAAGTCCTTCCGCAACGAGATCACTCCCGGGAACTTCACTTTCCGCACCCGCGAGTTCGAGCAGATGGAGCTCGAGTTCTTCTGCAACCCGGGCGACGACGCCCGCTGGTACTCCCACTGGAAGGAGTACTGCATGGCCTTCTTGACAAATATTGTCGGCATCAAGCCCGACGGCCTGCGCCTGCGCGAGCACGAGAAGGCCGAGCTCTCCTTCTACTCCTCCGGGACCGCCGACATCGAGTACCTGTTCCCGTTCGGCTGGGGCGAACTGTGGGGCATCGCCTGCCGCACCGACTACGACCTCAAGAGCCACATGGAGCACTCCGGCCAGGACATGCGCTACCAGGACAAGGTCTCGAACGAGAAGTACATCCCCTGGGTGGTGGAGCCGGCCCTGGGCGCCGACCGCCTGGCCCTCACCACGCTCTGCGACGCCTACGACGTCGAGACCTTGGACAACGGCGAGGAGCGCACCGTGCTGCGTCTCTCTCCGCGGGTGGCTCCGGTCAAGGCGGCCATTCTGCCGCTCTTCAAGAAGCCCGAGATCGAGCCCGTGGCCAAGGCGCTCTTCCACGAGCTGCGCGAGAGCTTCCAGGTGGAGTACGACGAGACCCAGTCCATCGGCAAGCGCTACCGCCGCCAGGACGAGATCGGAACTCCCTTCTGCATCACCGTCGACTTCGACACCGTGGGCAAGGGCGAAGAAGACAAGAAGGACACCGTCACGATCCGCCTGCGCGACGCCATGACCCAGGAGCGGGTGGCCCTCTCGCAAGTGGAAAACTGGCTGCGCGACCAGCTCAAGAAGTAAGCCGCCTCCCGCACCGCACGTAGGGACCGGGCACGCCCGATTCCTGCCGTGCGGGCGGGATTTTTTTTAGCGACGCTGCATCATGTGGACCAGTCCCCCGCCGTTTGTGACGTTCTCAAAGCCATGCGCCACCAGCATCTGCTGGGCGTAGGCGCTGCGCGCTCCCGAGGCGCAGTAGACGGTGATCTCGCGATCCCTTTTGCCCAGTTCCACGATGCGCCCTTCCAGCTCATCCACGGGAATGTTCACCGCCCCAGGGTAGGCGCCGCCGGCAAACTCCCGACGTGTGCGCACGTCCACCACCAACGGGCCTTGCGCCGATGCGACAGGATCTGTCACCTGCGGCGTTGCCTCCTCCGACGCCTCCGGCTCAGGAGCCTTGGCCGCCACCGGAAGCGGAGCTAGGCCCGCGACCCCGACGGCGCGCGCCTGGCGCTCCAGCGAGCGGAAGCCCCCGCTCGCGTTGACCACCTCGCCGCCGCGCAAGCCCAAAAGCATGCGCAGCGCCTGGTGCCCTTTCTTGCCGGTCTCGTCCATCACCAGAAGCGGCCGGCCATCCGGGAGCTTTGCGACAGTTTCCGCCAAAACCTCCAGCGGCAGGTTCAGCGCCCCCTCCAGGTGCCCTTTGGCAAAGGCGAAGGAATCGCGCACGTCCACCACCACCGGATCCTTTTCTGCGAGATAGGCGCCGATTTCCTCAGCAGAGAGCGAGGGCGAGTACCCCGAGAGACGGTTCTCGGCCACGTAGGCGGCCATGTTGAGGGCGTCGTTGGCGGTTCCCAGCGGCGGCGAATAGGAGAAATCCACGTCCGCCAGTTCGCGCACCGTCATTCCCTGCGCCACCGCCACGCTGATGGCGTCCAGGCGACGGTCGGCGCCGACAAATCCTGTCGTCTGCCCGCCCAGCACGCGTCCCGTGGCGCGTTCCACCACCAGCCGCACCGTGACCTGCTGGGCGCCCGGATAATACGAGACATGGTGCTCCTTGTGGACCGTCACCGCCACGGCGTCGATCCCGGCGCTCTTGGCGGCGCGCAGCGAGAGCCCAGTGATGCCGGCCACGGCATCGAAGACCCGCACAATGGAGGTGCCGATGGGCCCCTGATAGGCACGGCTGCCGCCCAAGGCGTTCTCGGCGGCAATGCGCCCTTGGCGATTGGCAGGGCCGGCTAGCGGAATGCGCACCTTGGCGCCGTGGACGCGGTGGGTCACCTCGACCATGTCGCCAGCAGCCAGGATCGCGGGGTCGCTCGTCCTCAGGAATTCGTCCACCAAAACTCCGCCGGCAGGCCCCAGGGAAAGTCCCGCCTCGCGGGCCAGAGTGAGCTCCGGGCGCACGCCGATGGAGAGCAGCACCATGTCGGCCGCCACCTTCTCGCCGCCTTCGAGCGCCACCCAGTCTTCGCCGATGGCCTCCACGCCGACGCCCTTGGAAAGCAGCACGCCGCGGGCCGCAAGCTCCTCTTCGACGGCCCCCGAGATCTCGGGGTCCATGACCGACATCACGTGCGGCAGCTTTTCCACCACCCGCACCTCGAGGCCGCGATGCGAGAGCGCCTCGGCCATCTCGAGGCCGATGAAGCCTCCGCCCACGATCACGGCGCGGGAGGGTTTCTTTTCCTTCAGGAAGGCCTGGATGCGGTCCATGTCAGAAAGTGTCCAAAGCGAAAAGACGTGCGGGAGCTTCGCCCCGGGAAGGTCCGGTGCGATGGGCTTGCCGCCTTGGGCCAGGATCAGGGCGTCGTAGGGAAACTCAAGCGCTTCCTCCGCCTTGCGGGCCCGCACCACCTTGGCGACGCGGTCGATCGACTCGGCGGCGGTGTTCACGTGGACCGTGACATCGTACTGAGACTTGAAGCTCTCGGGACTCTGGAGAATGAGCGAGGAGCGGTCGGGGATATCTCCTCCGATGTGGTACGGCAGGCCGCAGTTGGCAAACGAGATGTCTGGCCCGGCCTCCAGCAGCGTGATTTCAGCTTCCGGCGAGAGCCGGCGGACCTTGGCGGCGGCCGTGGCTCCGGCCGCGACGCCACCGATGACGACGATGCGCTTCATGATCATTCTCCCATTGTGGAATTGGTGTCTTAATTAGACGCTTCTGACATCCAAAAGGAAACAGCTTTTTATCTCTCAGACTCAGGCGGCGTCTCGTCCCGTGATCCGTCCGAACAAGCGCCCGGCTCCGCGGGTGGCCAGCGAGCAGATCATGCAGCGCCCGGCCATGCCCCACACCAAGAGCGGAAAGGCAAGCCACGCGAGGTAGTGCAGCGGTCCCGCCTGGCTTGCGAAGAAGGTGAGGGAAAGCGCAAGCCCCACCGCCGGGATGCGCAGGCGGTTGATGTCAAAATTTGACTTTTGGCTCGTGGCGGCTTCACCGGCCGCGCGAGCAAAGAGCTGTTCCAAGGCTTGGGGAGCCAGACCACCGACGCTGCGCTCACGCTCCTCGCCCTTGTCCAGCACCACCAGGGTGGGCACTCCCCGCACCCCGAACTCCCGCGCCGTTTCAGGTTCCTTGTCCACGTCGACGCGGCGCACTTCGACCTTGCCGCGGTACGCTTCTTCCAGTCGCGAGAGATGAGGCGCCAGCGCCCGGCAGGGGCCGCACCAGGTGGCATGAAACTGCAGCACCGTCGGCAAGCCAGCCGCTCCGTCGTTCTTCGTATCCATGAGAAACCTCCGTTGTTCTGAAGGCTCTGACGGAAACGGAAGGCCAGAGGTTACAACAAACGCATCGGGGCGCCTCCCGCCCGATGCGGGCGGGCCGGGCTGCCTGCCGGGCCTCCTCACCCCAAATCGGTTTAGGATCGGGCATGGTTCGGCTGCGCTCACCACAAGTGCCCGATCCCTACGTCATTTTTGGGGTTGCGGTGTCCCGGGCTATCGCCGGCATCCCTGGCGCGGGGAACGGACGATCGCCATTGGTGGCAATCTTGTTGCGGAAACTAAATTGTTCTTTGCATTTAAGGCTAAAGTGGGCACTGGCGTTATTGCACCAAATCTGCGAGGATCGTTAAGGAATGAGCAACTGTGGTTACGACATCCCAGCGGGATTTTCTGCGCTCTTCAAAATCGAAGGCGGAGAAGCCGACGTGCATCAAATCCGTGCCGACGTCCTTGCAAATACCCTGACAGGTCTGCAGAAAATCGCCTACCTGCTTGGCGCCGCTCAGGAACAGCTCGAAATTGGCGAACGGTTCAAACTTTCGCGCAGCTTGGCTGAGAAGTATTCCTTGCGGCTTGGCCTTGGAAGCTCTGGAAGCTATGCGATCCCACTAGCTGCCGGTCCGGAACTCAACCTCTTTCCTGGGGCCTCTACAAACCTTGCCGATGCAATCCATCAAGTCTGGGAAGCCATTGCCACAAACAGCGAAGAGCAGTTCCGCAAACTTCTCCCCTCCCCGACCATCCGCAAACGGCTTGCCCGGGAAGTCTTGCAGATCGTTCCTAGATCAGGAAGTCCCTATCGACTCGGCTTCCGCTCCGAGTCACACGTAGATGCCGTTGTTCTGACATCCCGCTCCTCGCGCACTCTCCATGAATGGGTCCAACCATCTCATCCGGATGACGCAGAAATGACCGTAACCGGAAAACTGCAGAAAATCGATTTCGACCGCAAAGTCGTCTCGATCCATTACAAGCCCACCATGCGGATCATCGAGTGTATTTACCTACCAGAAATCGAGGATGCGATCGTCGAGTCTCGAGCGGTTCCAATCCAAGTCACGGGGAAGTTTAGCCTGGATGAAGAGGGAAATCCAAAGCAGCTCACAGAAGTAAGTCACATCGAGCCCATCGACCTTTCTCCGGTCGTGTTAAACGAGTGTCCTTTGGATGCTACGACCTTGTTGCGGGCCATCGACGCTCTGGAATTCGAGATTTCCCTGGACGAAGAATCCGGCCAGTACATGTCCCTTGAGTTTCCCGATCTCGGGATCGATGTCTTTGCCCTCAATCGCGAACTGCTAGTAGACGAGCTCGAAGAACAGATCCGGATGCTCTGGACAGAATATGCCAAGGCTGATGACAGCGAACTAGACGAAGAGGCTCGGCTTCGCAAGCAGGCTTTGCTTAAGGCTTTCGAGGAAGTGCCCAATGCCTAGGGCCAAGGCCAAGATTGAACAGAGTCTTTTGAATAAAGGGTTCCTGGGGCGCGAAGGCGATCACCGCTATTTCACCTACTACAGGCTAGACGGGAAGAAATCTGCCGTCTTCACGAAGACGAGTCACCCCCCAAAGATGCGCGAAGTTCCCGACAACCTGATCACGCTGATGGCTAAACAGTGCCGCTTGAACCGCAAGCAGTTCCTCGACCTCGTCGATTGCCCCATGAGCCGGGAGCTCTACGAGAAGACGATCTTTGGAGCCTGACAACCGCTCGGCACCCCGAACCTACCGGAATGGGAGCAAGGGCGGCGCAGTCCCACCGGAGCCGCTCGAATCCTTTTGCGGTTGATTTCTCAAAGGTCCGATTTATAAGGACATCCGCAAGGATTTGGTGCTTCAGGCGTAATCGGAATTTGCATTACGATGCCCCGTTATATCCCCGCGTGTGCGGGGAACGGGTCGCCCACGGTGCTTGCCGTAACGGGGCGATCGGTTCATCCCCGCGTGTGCGGGGAACGGTCCGCAAGGACCTGGCGCTCGACGATGCGACACGGTTCATCCCCGCGTGTGCGGGGAACGGTGCGCCGCCTCGTCCCAGACGACTTTGCCGCCCGGTTCATCCCCGCGTGTGCGGGGAACGGCCGCGCAGGAAGCAACGCAGCGCAGTCGAATCCGGTTCATCCCCGCGTGTGCGGGGAACGGTATGATATCCACCGCTAACATTATCATTTCCACGGTTCATCCCCGCGTGTGCGGGGAACGGAGCCTAAATCCCCTTTTGGGATCTCTATTTTTCGGTTCATCCCCGCGTGTGCGGGGAACGGGCAAGCTACGCGGGGGTGGATGATGATCTCCCCGGTTCATCCCCGCGTGTGCGGGGAACGGTTCCAGCCGCTTCGCGCAACCTTCTTTCCTTCCGGTTCATCCCCGCGTGTGCGGGGAACGGTTCGCTCATCTCATTCTCCTTTGTAAAATTTTCGGTTCATCCCCGCGTGTGCGGGGAACGGGTGAAGCCCGACAGGATCGACTGCAGCAGAATCGGTTCATCCCCGCGTGTGCGGGGAACGGTTCGCGTCTGGCCTCCGAACTGCTCACAACATCGGTTCATCCCCGCGTGTGCGGGGAACGGTCCTCGTTCCCAAGGTCCCCAAGGTCCAAAGCCGGTTCATCCCCGCGTGTGCGGGGAACGGTAGTTTTCCCTCCTGGGAGGCTGTCCGAGTGGCGGTTCATCCCCGCGTGTGCGGGGAACGGTTCTTTGCAACTATCCCTTGATTTCCATGCATCGGTTCATCCCCGCGTGTGCGGGGAACGGAGCATTACGAAGCTGCGCGCCCAAAAGGAGGTCGGTTCATCCCCGCGTGTGCGGGGAACGGTCAATGTCATCTTTGGTCATAGACCCTCACATCGGTTCATCCCCGCGTGTGCGGGGAACGGTCCTTCAGCCCCATCCGGGCTTCCAGCTTGTCCGGTTCATCCCCGCGTGTGCGGGGAACGGACTCCGAAGGTGATGCGGGAGACTAATAGACCCGGTTCATCCCCGCGTGTGCGGGGAACGGTCGTTGGGCTCAACGCTTCCGGGGACGCGGTTCGGTTCATCCCCGCGTGTGCGGGGAACGGATTTCGCGTTGCTCACCCCACCAGCCGAGTTCCGGTTCATCCCCGCGTGTGCGGGGAACGGCGCCTTTTCCTCCGCTTCGCGCTTTATAGCCTCGGTTCATCCCCGCGTGTGCGGGGAACGGTGCTCGATGATCGTGATACATGGGGCCGGGGCCGGTTCATCCCCGCGTGTGCGGGGAACGGTCTGTAAGTCGTGCGTCCGCTTTCAGCACGTACGGTTCATCCCCGCGTGTGCGGGGAACGGACACATCTTTGGTACGGATGTCGTTACATATACGGTTCATCCCCGCGTGTGCGGGGAACGGAAGGTCTTTCTTCTGATGACAAGATGGACGATCGGTTCATCCCCGCGTGTGCGGGGAACGGACGGCTCGCTCAATTCACACCTCCCGCATTTCCGGTTCATCCCCGCGTGTGCGGGGAACGGGAAGGCAGGTAGAAGCAATCGACAATCAATCGCGGTTCATCCCCGCGTGTGCGGGGAACGGCGCTCATCTCCAAAGCGGTGCGTACGCTTGGACGGTTCATCCCCGCGTGTGCGGGGAACGGCTCCACGGGCGGGAACATGGCGACGGTGGTTTCGGTTCATCCCCGCGTGTGCGGGGAACGGGCTTATAGCGCTCCTGGCTTAGATTTTAGCGCCGGTTCATCCCCGCGTGTGCGGGGAACGGACGGTCGCCCCCGTCATGGCGGAGATCTCTTCCGGTTCATCCCCGCGTGTGCGGGGAACGGAGCAGCGAGCCAATCGACGCAAATACTGTCTTCGGTTCATCCCCGCGTGTGCGGGGAACGGGCGCTGGAGAAAATGGCCTTTAGTCTGGTATCCGGTTCATCCCCGCGTGTGCGGGGAACGGCAGAATCCACGTGACTAAAACGAGGAGCAAAACGGTTCATCCCCGCGTGTGCGGGGAACGGCGGCTGCCTGGTCTGTTGCGGGTAGGTCAGCGCGGTTCATCCCCGCGTGTGCGGGGAACGGCTCAACACCATCACCCGGGCGACCGTGGAGCGCGGTTCATCCCCGCGTGTGCGGGGAACGGGCCAAGTGGGTGGTTCGCACGTTCGCGAGCCTCGGTTCATCCCCGCGTGTGCGGGGAACGGGTTGACGACGCTAGGGATCGTGAGCATAGAGCCGGTTCATCCCCGCGTGTGCGGGGAACGGGTTTCAAGGTATTCAAATGATTACGACGATCCCGGTTCATCCCCGCGTGTGCGGGGAACGGTGACTCTGCATCTCGGGCATCAAGTGCGCTTTCGGTTCATCCCCGCGTGTGCGGGGAACGGCTCTTCCTCGGGATTCCGACGCCGGGTCATGCCGGTTCATCCCCGCGTGTGCGGGGAACGGACTTCGACGTAAGTCAAAGGCCAAGGCCAAGTTAGCTACATGGCCAAAAGTCTACCGACATAAATTGTCAAAGAGCCACTACTCAGTGATCAACTGTCTCCGGCAAGAATTGCACCAATTTCAAGCCATCCATCAGAACAGGAATCCGACGATTCTCGCCACAGGTGTCAAAATCAAAGCCTGCATCGTTGGGAATCGACCATGCCATCACGGCATTGCCGGTACCGATCTCCTTCTGGACCGTCTCCCAGAGACGTTCGCGAGTCCGTGTCGAATAGTCGCCGATATAGACTCCAGCTCTCACCTCCAGAAAGAGACGCGTCAAGTGCCCGCGCAAGCGCGGTGGAGCGTCCTCAAGTACGATGACCAACATCGCCGGTCTGCTCCTTGTTGGGAATGGCAATAGGGACAGCCTCTTCCGGGGCTTTAGGAAGCTCGATTCCACCGGCAGCCAAGACCTGCTCGATGGTCGGAATAATCCGCTCCAGAAGGTTGTGCTTGCGGAAACTGTTGCGGCAATAGAGCCGCGTTTCGCGCTCCGGATCCGGCTTTTCGGAAGCCACCACCTTGAAGGCGATAGGAACGGCCGTCTCGAACTTGAAAAGATCGGCAATGTCATAAACGAAGGACTGCGGCTTCCCCGTATGGATGAAACCGATGGCCGGGGCATACCCCGCCGCCAAGATTCCCGCCTCGCAAAGGCCGTACAAGCAATGGTTCGCCACGCTCAAGCAACGATTGACCACGTCGCCATCGTCGAACTTGTCCGGATCGTAATCGCGACGTTCCCACTTCACACCGTACTGCTGCGCCAGCACCTTATACATGGTGCGCACCCGCACGCCTTCGATCCCGCGCAACTGCTCAATGCTCCGCCGGGCAGGAGGCTCTTCCTGATAACGGAAACGGTACATGGCCCGCACCACCTTGATGCGGAGATCGTCATCCAGTGCGAGTTTGGCCTGATAAAGGAGACGATCCGAACGCGCTCCTCCCGGCTGGCCCGCCGAATAGAGGCGCACGCCGCCCTCCCCTACCCACAGGATCAAACAGCCAACCTCTGCTGCCAAAGCGATGGCCGCATGCGTGATGCGCGTGCCAGGCTCCAAGAGCAGGCATCCGAGGCCACCGACAGGAATGTGCGTCCGCACACCCTCCTTGTCGATGAGTACCAGGGCGCCGTCCTGAACGTCAATGTTCCCGTACTGGAGCCACACCATCGTGCTGCGCTCCTTCATGGGGATGGGATTGGACTGGATTCTCATGCCACAGGCACCACCGACAAGAGGCCAAGGCCCATGGCTTTCCCGTGCCCTATGCCGCCAGCAAGACTTTGACGGAATTTGTCCACATCTTCCACGACTAAGATGCCATCAAAGAGCACCGAAAAGATGCTGATCTGCGTCCCATCTCGCCGTTTGCCACGCAGCATTTGTTCCTGCGTGATCCGGACATCTGGCCGCACAACACCCTCATCCATAAGATCGAATGATTCCAAGGTCGGAATGCCAAAACCATGCGCCTGCGCTTTTCGAACAAGCCACTGCTCCTGTTCTTCGGTCCGCAAAAGTCCTTGTCGCTTCTTCTCCCTCACCACACATGGATTGGCCCGCAAGCGGAAACGGAATCGTTGACCGACATGAAGTTGATCGAGTTTCAAGCGAGCCGCCAAATCCACAGCAAGATCGGGAACTGTGCCAAGCCAGCCAGGAACACCAATCCGTTCCCAGACAGGAGTAACCTCACTTTGGATCAACAGTTTTGGAAACATTTCCGCTCCCGATTCCGGCTCCAGCCGCCACAGGAAAGTTCCTTCCGGGCACTTCGATTCCGGAGTACTGAAGGCGCGGCACAGAGTCGAGTGGAGTTCATACGGGTTGGACAGATCCCGTCGCACTTCCTTGCCGCGCGGATCGAGAAGGATCCTATGCAGCAGCATCTGCAACCTCCTGCGGGAAGGGGATCATCTCGGACCGCACGAACCGGGAACCAAAGCGGCGTTCCGCAAAGGATGACAGAATCTGGTCCATGCGCATGGCGCCCGTCCCATCTTCAGATTCCAGGGAAATTCTCAAGGAAGCCGGAGCCTCCTCGTAGCGCCGCAGACAACTGACCCAAGGATGGCTCTTCAGCGCGTCCAAGAGTCCCATGCCCCGGATGCCACCATCACACCAGATCGGCTCGGAGGCCACATAGGATTTCCGGCCCAATGCCAGCGGCCAAACGGGATCACGCAAGGCGGCATCTGCCTTTTCCAGCAATGCGATATCCTCGCCTTCCAGACCCACAAGAAATGCCGCGTCAGCGAGATAGTCGCGTTGAGAGACCACTCCTCCATCTCTGGCTTGGCTTCGATCTGCCTTGATGATCGTGTCGGTACTGGCACAACCTGCCGTCTGATAATCCCGCTTCAGTATTCCTCGCCGATCATGTCTCACGCCCATGCGTAAGCGCGTCAACGGCTCCAGGTCCTCCCAATTTTCGCGATCGATGCCCATGGCGGCGGCAAGCAAGCCGATCACTCCGGACTTGCTGGGCTCCTTGCCAGTATCACGTTGATCAAAGCGACTGATGGTCCCCCACGACTGCATCGGGCCCACCAGCCTCAAAAGAAGGGTGGGCATGCTCACTCCTTCGCAAGCGCAACAGTCCTGTCCAGCAGAACCTGCAGAGAATCTACGACATCACCAAAACCCGTGACGTCGGCACCGGCAAGATTGAGCACGAAAGTCTTGCCTTCGCCACCGTAAGCAGCCTGAAGAATTTTCGCCTTGCTTGCAAGATTCTCGGCGGAGATCTTGGTCAAGGCCTGTCCCTTGGTCACACGGACAGGCACTTCGAAGGCGTTGGCCAGATTGCGCGGCGCCGTATTGTGCCGCACCGAAGCCACCACGAATTCTGGAGGATTGTGGGCAGCGAAGGTGTTCTGCTTGCCTGTCGGCTCGGCCACCACAAATCCATCCAGGAATGCCCGCAAGCCTTTCGCCGCCAGCTCGGCATCACCTTGGAGATTGGTGACGAGCTTCTCCCAGTCCACGACCGCATAGCGGTAAAAGCAAGCCGAATTGAATTCCACCGTTCCCATCATGTCGGCACCGGCCGTATCCTCGGGCTTGAGATCGTCCACTGCCGTGTAGAAGTCGAATTCGCGATCAACACCATGGGTCGAGATCGCATGAGCCACCTGACATGCCGCGTACTGGTTCTTCTCCGGCATATCAGCAAGCATGCGGCCAAACAAAGCCAAATCCAACGCCTTGCCTCCGTTGAAGATCTTCTCAAGAGCCTTTTTCAGTTCCGGATCCGCCTGCTTCGCCGCATCCTTCTTGGCCTTCCCAGCTTTCTTGCCTTCGGCTGGCGTCGATTCTGCAGCCACAAGGGAATCCCATCTCTCGTCGACGATGCGCGCCACCTCGGATATTTCGCGCTGTCCCAGAAATAGGAGATATTCGCTCTTGCCATCCTCTTTGATGGTCAGTTCCATTGCTGCCAAGGCAAGAGTGGCTTTCGCGGAGGCATCCGCCTCCGGACGTCCTTTTGCCGCAAGCGCCGTCACGACGGCGTCCAGAACTCGCTTGGTTCGGCTGGCAAGATCTGCAGCTTCAAGTTCACCCGATTCGACGAGGCCTGCAAAGTGCTGGCGAACGGCGCGCTTCAAGCACTGGCTCGAGACACGGGCACGACGTACGCCCCCAAAGATGGCGTCCTTGGGAGCGCCGGTATCATCCCGATTCAAGTTCGAGGGCGCAAAGTTCTGGAGGGCGTGGATTTCGATCAAGGTCTTCATTCGGAGATCTCCTCGTTGGTGGAATTGTCGTGATTCAATGTGCGGTAGAAGTCTTTGGCCCAATCCGTCTGGGTCCGTTTGGATTCACTGTTCCAGAACACCAAACCCGTCAGGACACTCTCGAAGTCGATGCTCTGATCCTTGAGCAGTGCGATCATCTGGCGCAGCCGGTACGGGAGTTGATCCTCGTCGGAATCGAGCAAGGCGACAAATCGCTGTTCGGTACTCTTGGACTGACTCGCATTCATCTGGATTGCGGCCGCTCTCCCCAATGGAGCACATTCTCCCCGCCCATCCTTCCAATGTTGCGCCCACAGACCAGCCACCAGATAGTGCACGGTACGCCGCCAAGAATTGTCCTCTGTGGCAAGGAACGGCTCGACATACGGGTACGCTGCTGGTTGCGTTCCCGGATCAAAGGCAAGGCTTCGCCGCAATACGGCGCAGACCTTGGTATCTCGCTGATTAAGGCTTTCCAGCCATGCGACAAATCCGCTCATCCGTTCTCCTCAGGTTGCTGGGTTTGATATTCCTTGAGCTTCGAACTCAGTTCGGCCAATTTCCGCAGGATCGGAGCTTCCGCCTTGACCAAGGCGCGCAGAGTCCATGCATCACCACCGGACACGCTGTTCTTCTGCAGTTGCCAGGCATCCTTCAGGGCACTGCGAACGCACAGCAGCCATTGGTGTTCGATGGCATCGGGATCGGCATCCAATGTGTAGGCGTGCAGGATTTCCTGGAATCGCGCTTCCAGAATCGACCAATAGGCCGGTGTACCAGGCAACTGGGACACGAAAGCCTTGATATCACCAGTAGCAGGCTCTCTTTCGCCGCGACTCAGTCGATCTCGCGCAAACTGTCTAGATGCGGAATAGAGCGCCTTTTGGACATCTACCGCAAGATCAAGAAATCCTCGAATGGTCGCGCGAATCGTCCCATTCCCCAATACGGATTCCGGAAGCACGTAGCGCTCGATGCGCCAGTACTCGATCTTTGCTTTGTTGTTCGACTGACCAAGTGCCATGATCGAGCCAGGGAAGCGATCACGATGTCTTCGAGTTAGCTCTATCGCATGATTGATGACCTGCGGGCAGAGACCAGTATCATCTGGTAGGAGTGAATCGAAATCGCGCCAAAGTCCACGTTCCGAAAACTGCCGCGGGAGACAACCAAGCTTTTCGTCAATACGGTATGCCAGCATCGGATCGCTCTGATCGCTATGGCTAGGCTTCACACCTGATGCGAACGCAACAGTCTGTATACCCAGACCATCGCGTGCCTTCAAGCGGATCGACCGGATTCTCCACGTATATCGATCAGCCAAGCCATCTGGCACCCGAAGCGCATCCCCCTTGAGGAATTCAAGTGTTTCTGGCACTCGCTCCCAAATTGCCCGATCCAGGATGAGAACATCACGCTTCTGCGGTACCAAGGAAAGAAGCAGAGTGTCAGACAGATTCTTTCCGACAGGCAGAATCAATGCCGCCGTGGCGGAAGGCGAAGTCCCCGTATGCGACAGTTCGCTCTTCCCGCAACTAACAGAAAATGTCTGTGTCGCCAGGATACCTCGCGCGGCCTTGGCTTCCGAGATCAAGCTCATGTTCTCGACATCCTCATGGTCGAACAGGACCTTGGCGTTGTCGGCATTGCTCTCGGCGGCAAGGACAGTCCAGGCACGCCAAATCTTCGGTTCAAAATCTGGGATCTGCCCGAATGGATACTTCTCGTCGAACAGCCAGAATCTGTCTCGCCATTTTTCCAGGTAGGCGTCGATCTTGTCGGATGGCAATCCTTCCTGAAACAGAGCCTTGGCCTGATCGATGTCCGTCGGCCCCTCCAGAGCACGATACAGGACCGCCAGCAGGAAGCGATAGAGTGAGGCCACCACAAGGGGTGAAGGATCCTCGATGCCGGAAAGCTCCTCGGCCTTGAGCAGAACATCCTTGATACCCAATTCCGCAAAGGAGCCATCCTTGCGCCGAACCGGGATCCAAGGTTCGTCGATGAGATTGAAGCGACTCACGCATTCTCCTTTGTTGTGTACACCAGTCCCAGCGCGTCATCGAGCATGACGGAAGGGTCTTCGATCCAGGCCCCGTCCTCGTTCAATTGCAGCGGAATGCAGTTGCGCAACAGTGCAGACTTCGACCATCCTTCCGGAACCCCCAGCTTCTGCAATCGTTTGATCACGCCTTTGCGAGAAACACTGAGGGATCGCAGAGACCACGACTTTGCCGTCTGAAAATCCGGCTCAATGGTCGGCTGAAAACCATCCTTGGCCCACAGCGGAACCACCACCGCAGAGGCTTCGCTCAAACGCGTCTTGGCAACGAGTGAGGAATGGATTCCCAACTCATCCTCGTCGAACTTCGTCAGCGAAAGACTCTTCCATTCGCTGGTCTTCGGGTCTCCGATCGACACCGCATGATTGGCCAAAGCCTTGTGCGCGTATTCCTCTCCGTCCTCCGTCATCATGGCCGCATCGACACGTTCACGCAAAGCTGCCGTCAACTCGACCCCGTCCTCGTAAACCGCCTTCACCATCCCATCGATGTCGTCAGGAAGAACCAGAGAGTCTCGCTGTTTCAGAAGTGCCCATGTCCGCAGCAGGACATCCTCACGGTAGACGGCATTCCACCAAAGAGGCTTGCCCAAATCCGGTGGTTCTTGCCCATCCAGCCCTGCCACCAGCAAGGTCGGATTTGAAATCGGACGAACTGAACGTGCATGACGCCACAATCGGCCGGCACGCTGGAGAACTAGATCGATTGGCGCAAGATCGGTGATCAGAAAATCGAAGTCGAGATCCAGACTCTGCTCGGCAACCTGGGTCGCGATCAGGATCTTCTTTCCTTCACGAGAACCGTTCTTTCCGAAGATCGTCAAAGCCATGTCTTCGCGCACCTGTCGCTTGTCAGCCGGAAACCTCGCATGAAACAGATAAACCTCGGTACCATTCTCCAGCCTGCGCCCAACAGCATTGTCTCCGCTGCAAATGACCTCTGTGGATGGAAATATCCGATAGAGATCCTGCGCCCGCTGCACGGTGTTGACCAAGGCCAGAGCCAGTCCGCAATTTCCCGTGCGAAGCAGCAATTCATCGCGAATCCGCTCAAGGTTCGGAGATATTCCTTCGAGCTTGATGTCTCTCCTACGGGTCGGATCGGCTTGGAAAGCAATCTGCTCGATAGCACCCGGTTTGAAGATGGATAGACGCGGATAGGATACCTCGGAGACGGGCATTTCCGAGTCGACAATTTCTGCAAGTTTGTCTCTGAAAGATGGCGGCAAAGTTGCCGACAGCAGGATCACAGAAGAGTCGAGCGCCAGCAGCCAACGCAGCAAGTGAACCAAGAGAGTCCCCGTGTAGGCGTCATAGGCATGGATCTCATCGAAGACCACGACGCGATTGGCCAAACCCCACAACCGTACGAAGTTGTGGCGCACAGGCAGGATCGGCATGAGCGCTTGGTCGACAGTACCGACACCATATTCTGAAAGCAGAGCCCGCTTCTTGTGCGTGAACCACTCCCCGGCCTGGATGCTGCCATCTCCACCTTCGGCATGGATTCCTCGCAGCCGCAAATCCTGGAACGAATCATTCAGCAGCGTACCACCATGGAGAAGCTGGAGATCCAAGTGGCGCCCCCCATGGAATCCCTTCAGAAACTCCAAAGTCCGACTGAACATTGCATTCCCGGTGGCTTTGGTTGGAAGTGCCACGTAAAGGCCGCGATGTCCTAAGCGGCGCTGCAATTCCAGATGCGCATAGAAAGCAGCTTCGGTCTTCCCTTCACCCATCGGGGCTTCGACCAACAAAATACATGGCCCGGTTGCTGTGGAAACCGCCTTGGCCACCGCATCCTGGAGCGGTCGGGGCGCAAAACCGAAGACATCGGCAAAGCATTTTTCTGATTCCAACAACGGCGCGCGGACGGACCAACCAATGGCATCAAGCGCCAGTTCGGCGTTTCCATGACGTCTCTCAATCCACACCGCAAGATCCTCGCAGTCTTCAGGTGTCCCGAAGGGAAACCATTCATCGTTGGATCCGATCCAATCCGCAAAACTCGTAAGACCGGCAAGCAGCATGAATTCAGGCCCAGACAGAGTCGCCTTGGTCGGAATAACCTCGGCACCAAGCGTATTCTTCAAAGCATCGAAAAGGCTATGCCGAGCCTCTTGCCAATCGTTTCCGCCCAATGACTTTCCGTTGCCTCGGAGACCCTCAAGTTTGCTAGGGCTAGCTCGTTCCCCGTGATGGCAACCTACGGCATCGGCAACGAGTTCGGCAAGATCTTCCGCCCATCCGAATTCAATCAATAGATCGGCAAGGACGATTTGGCTCACGAAGGCGTGGTTGAGCACCGTATCCACGTTGGGGCGCAACTTCAGCCCCATCACATCTATCAAGGTCCGCGCTGGATCCCACTTGAGCTGAAAACCAGGACAGGCTTTGCCCAAATCATGACACCCGATCAAGAGCAGCAACCAAGGACGCGCCTGCTCCCAAGACAACCCCAAGCATGCGGCCAATTTCTTACGGGTCGATTCCGGCTCACGAGCCAGGATCACATCTGTTACGACAGCAACATCAAGCAAGTGCAAAGCAAGTGGATGCCATTCACCTGTCCCTTGTTTGGTCTTCGCCCAGAAATATCTCATACACTCGCTCATCGGGGAATCCTCCGCACGGCCGGATCAGTCGCCATGCGTAAAAATGGCACACATCGTTCCTGACGACAGGGCACGAAGTTGGAAATCGAATCGTTCAGAGGCATCGCAAACGCGGCGCCTCCCATCCATGAATCGCCTACGCCCAAGCATTCAGCAGCCTTCTCAAGCAAAGAATCGCCGCAGCCATTCATTGAGCGCCCTTCCCAAGGATGAATCGCGCTTCCCCTATCAAAGATCCGGCTTCCCATCGACGGGTTACGGATTCCCAAAGATTGATTCGGGCGCGCAAAGGACATATCAAGCCTATCCAGCGTGGAATCGGCAGAGACTCTCGCAAATACGATTTGCATCCTCTTCGGGAGCAAGGATCTTTGATGAAAATCAGCATCGCAAGAAATGCCAAACTCCGGCAAGGATTCAGTCATCGGCCCACCCTCGAAGCGCTGCCGCGAAGGCCGTCTCGAAGGCCTCGCCGGGAAACTTCGCCGCCAGCCAATCGGCCATCTGACGAAAGTCGATCACACGCTCGGATGTTCCTTCCTTGCCGGCATGCGGCTGCACGTAGACGATCTCCATGGCGGGGTTGCGACCGTTCCAGGCGTTTGTCTCGTCCAGCAGTCCCAGATCGCGGAGCTTGCCCAGCAGGTGGGCGTACTTGTGACGGTATTGGGAAGAGGTGGCCTTCTCGATCCGACCGATTCCTTCCAGCACCCCGGCGGTTCCCACCCGCTTGGCATCCAGCAGGTAGTCGTCCTGCTCGGTGCGGCGCGAGCCGGAATCCGTCTTGAACTCCACCAGCCAGTTGCGCGTTTCGCCCACCAGCAGGAAATCCACCTTCCATGACTGGTTCGACGAAACCTCCGGGCGCAGCGTGCCGATGTGCAGCGGAAGCTCCGGGACAATTCCCGTCATGGGCTCTCCCAGCAGGTCAGAAAGCATCGCCGGCAGGTAGTGCCCCACCAGACTGTCAATGCGCGGCTCGGCCTTGTAGGCAGGAAGGCGCTTCCAATCCTTCATCATCTCGAAGTACGCGGTCCAGTTCATGTCTTTCCTTTGCGACGGGTCATCTATCTCTAAGACAATCTACCCCGATCCCACAAAGCCGCCACGGCACCTACCCAGGATGCGGGACACCCCCAGAACACTCGTTCACTTGCGCAAGCGCGGCGATTTCCTCTCTTTAACTTTCCATCACGTTCGGTCCGTCCGTTCCCGGAGGCTTTCCGATGCCCGCTCCCTTCCTCTCCCACCTTGAGCGACTCTCGCAGCTGCACAACGCCCTTGCCGAGGACTGCGCCCAGGGCGGCGACGGCGTCCCGGCAGAAATGCTGCTGAAGGCCATGGGCTGCGAAAGGAAGGCGCTCTATCGACTGGCCGAAGAGCTGCGGGCGATGGAAGCGCCCGTCCACTACGACGACGAGCTCCACCTGTGGCGTTACCGGCACGCCTGGAACTTCCCGATCCGCTTCGTGTATACCGTGGACGGAGCCGTGGGCATGCGCCTGGCGCTCGACTGCCTGCTCGACCCGGCCCTGGAACGCGGACTGGACGGAATCCTCGCCATCGATCCGGATCTGCACGCCGGCAAGGCCACCCTACCACGCCTGACCGGACGATTTTCTCCCGCCCTGCTGGGACCGCTTGCCCGCGCCATGAAGGATCACTGCCGCGTGGCCTTCATCTACCGCAAGCCCCGCGAGACGACGCCCCGGCGTCGCGTGGTGGAACCGCTGGAGATCTTCGAGTGGAACGGCATGCCCTACCTGCAGGCCCGCGAGGTCGGCGACACCCGCATTTTCAAGCGCTTCGCCCTCTCGCGGCTGGAATCGTTGGAAGTGTTGAATGAGCACTTTCGCAAACCTTCCCGCACCGCGGCCCCCTCTTGCCTCGGCGCCTTCTGCAACGCTTCCTTCGAAGCCGAGATCGAAGCCGACGCCGAGCACGCGGCCTACGTGCGCGAGCGACAATGGCACCCGCGCCAGAAGACCACTTTGCGTGAAAATGGATCGCTTGTCTTCACTCTGCCTTTTGGCGACCCCGATGAAGCAGCCCGCTGGATCCTGGGGCAAGGCCCCGGATTCCGTCCCATCAAACCGCAGCCCCTCGTGAAGTCCTGGAAAGCCATGATCCGAAGGCTCGCGGCATAATTTCCTGTAACCCTGCGCAAACTTCCGGCGTCTAGGCTGCGACACCCATTCACCTGGAGGCGTTTGCAAATCATGTCGTTCCTGAAATCATTGCTCACCCTGCTCTCTGGCGGCGATGCCGCCGATGCCCTTTCCCCCACCGCCTTCCGCGAAGCCCTGGAGGCCACGCCACATCCTCTCCTGGTGGACGTGCGCACGGCCGCCGAATTCAAGAACGGGCACCTACGCGGAGCCCGCAACCTTGAACTCTCTTCGCCGGCGCTGGCGCGAGAGCTTGGCGAGCTTCCTAAGCAAAGCCCGGTGCTTCTCTACTGCCAATCGGGAGGGCGCTCCTCTGCCGCCCTGACGCAGGCCAAGCGGCTCGGCCTTGCGGCGCGGCATCTCTCCGGCGGCATCGGCGCCTGGAAGGCCGCAGGCTACCCCGTCGCACGCTGAGACGCACGCATGAGGAGAACGGTGTGCGACACAGAACGTTTGCCATCCGCACAAAAAAAGCCGCATCTCCTGCGAGATGCGGCCGGATAGGAAAGAGGTCTGAAAAGGCTTAGCGCTGAACAGCCTTGGCAGAAAGAACCGAGGAGTTCTGACGGACCTCAACAAGGACGACACCGCGATACTTCGTATCGAAGGAGATCGAGTTCGTGCCTGCGCTTGCCATGAAGTTCTTCTGACCGATCACCTGTCCAAGCGGATTCAGAAGGGTTACGCTAGCCATGCCGTTCTGCTCCGCCGAGAAGGTGGCCGAAAGCGTGCCAACCGCCGTCGAGACATAGAGATTCGGAGAGGTGATGGAAGACTTGACGACACGAATGGAAGCTGCCGTGTAGGCCTCAGTAGGCGTCGGGATGAGCTTTGCCGTGTCGATATTCCCCACGATCTCTGGAATCTTCTTATTGAAGTCCGCGATCGTGTCCAGGGCACCGTTGCTCTTGATCAAAGCGACGTAATCAATGGTCATCGATCCCGTAAAGGCAATCGAGTACATGTTGATCACAAAAGCATCAATCTGAGACGGCGTAGCGATGTAGAGCTTCTGCTTGCTTTTGGAAGCATCCAAGGTGTCCGATGCGCTACTTGAAAGGGTGAACTTGTAATCAACCCAGCTGTCGGAGGGCGTCGCAAAATGAGAATCAGTCCACTTCCATACGGAACCGCTCATCACAGCGAAGTCCGTGGAGTACCAACCACTCCCAGTGGCCGCACCGGTGATATGCGCACGGACGACAACCCCCGTGTACTTCGACCAGTCTGTGACCGTCGGAACAACACGGATCGTCCCCGTGGCTTTCCCCGTATCCGAAGGCGTATAAGTGACGTAGAGGGACTTGTTGGTCGTATCGGTGCTCGTCTTCACGTAGGCATCGATGGAGTTTCCGGCAATGGTGTCAAGACCGTAAGCCTTGCGCATTGCGTTCAGGCACTCGTAATCGAAGATGCCCTTGGCGCCCTTCTGACGGCGGATGATGGTGGAATTCATGTCGTCTTCAGCACCGTTGTCCCAGGCAACGGGAACAAGTCCGTTGGCCTTCGCGGAGGACGCGACCTTGCCGTAGAAGGCGGCGCGGGAAAGCAGATGGAGACGCAGGGCGTCGCCAGAAAGCTGGGTCAGGCGCTTGAAGGCACCGAATTCGCCAACGACAACGGGAATGCCATTATCGTAGAAATCGGTCTTCATCTGATTGAATACGGAATCCACCCAGATGCCGTTGTCCAGATTCGCATAGGACTTGGAATAGACGTTCCATCCGACATTGTGGGTCTTGTCGGTCGTGGAAAGGTACCCGTCCCAATAGAAGTACTGGTTGCCCCAGCTCTCGTCCGCTTTCATCATCGAGAACTGATAGGGATAGAAGTGAACTTCCGCCATCATGTAGCCGGAGCCCGTCGGATCCGTCGGCATGTTGTTCTTGAGGAGGGAGTCAGCCAAGGCGATCTCGGTGCGCGGAGCTTGCACGATCAGAGTACGCGTCGCATTGTTTCCGCCGGTGGCACGAACGACGTCGATGAACGCCTGCTCGTAGGCCTTGAGGATCCCCATGCGGGCAAGGGTGAAGGGAACCTGACCACTCGACAGCCAAACATCATTCACGCCCGGCTCATTGGCACCGGCAAAGATGAGATGCTCGTCGTAGTCCTTGAATTCCGTAGCGATCTGCTTCCAAAACGCCTTCTGACGAGCGAGAACCTTGGCGGTATCAGAGGTGGCCGTGGAATTTTCACCCACGGGGTGAACGCCGTCGAAGACGTTGTTTTCAAGCCAACCGGAATCCCAGTGGCTGTTCAGAATGCAATAGAGACTGTCTTTGATGCAATAGTCGACAACCGTCTTCACAGAATCCATCCAAGTGGAATGAATCGTGTTCGTCGTCGTATCCGAATGGGTGTACCAGGCCGTCGGGATGCGAACAGTCTTGAATCCTGCGGCCTTTACAGAGTCGAGTAAAGCCTTGGTCGGGAACGGATTACCCCATGCCGTCGGGTCCTTCGGAACTTCAATCGTGTTGCCGATGTTGTAACCGAAGCCCATCTTGCTGTAGACTTCCGTCGCTTTGGGAAGAGCGGCCGACGCAGACGCAACCAGTGCGAGCAATACAGCAGCAAAAAAGAATCGTTTCATTAAGGCCTGCCTGGGTTTAGGAGTTCTCTTGGGTCATACCGTATTTTAACAAGATGTTCCCGACGGCCAGATCTCACTCAAGGATGGTTTGCGTTCTGGAAAACAAAGTGCAGACAAACGCCGCGTCCGTGTCCGGACCTGCAGAGAAAATCGGCCTCCAAGCATTTTTTTCGCCACATTCCCGTGAAAACAAAAGTTGTGCCACCCCAAATCTGAGACACCGGCGCCGAGCGGTGCTATCCTTTGCCGGCAACGAAGGCATGTCCGCATGGACCTTGCCGACAGGCATCCACGGAGACACGGGTAGCCTCTGGCCGGAGAAGGGAGATTGCAATGCAGGGAGTAAATCTGGGCGGATGGTTTAGCCAGATCGACGCCATCCGGCATAAGGACCCGACGGGCTTTCCCGGGGAACTCGAACACATCCGCACCTTCCTGAGTCCCGAGGACTTCCGGCAGATTAAGGAATGGGGCTTCGACCACGTGCGCCTGCCGGTGGACTGGAACGAGCTCTTCCATGCCGAATCCCTGCATCCCAAGGAGGATGTGTTCGCGCTGCTGGACCGGGCCGTCGAGGACATTCTTTCCCAGGGCCTTCGGATCCTGCTGGACCTGCACCGCTGTCCCGGGCACGACTTCGAGGCCGGCCTCACCCGGGAGCAGAACTTCTTCACCGACCCTAAGGAGCGGCGCGCGTGCCTACGGGTGTGGTCGGTGCTGGCCGAACGCTACGGCAACCGCGAAGAAATCCTGCTAGAGCTCCTGAACGAACCGGTGGCACCTTCGGCCGCAGTGTGGAACGAGGTCAAGAAGGAGCTCGCCAGCACGATCCGCGCTCAGGCCCCCAAGTCCACCCTGGTGGTGGGCTCCAATCTCTGGTGCGCTGCCGCCGAGTTTGCCAACCTGGAACCGCTGGAGGATCCGAACATCCTCTACAGCTTCCACCTCTACAACCCTGCACTCTTCACCCATCAGCACGCGCCCTGGGTGCCCTGGCCCGAATACCGCGTCACCCGCCCTTATCCCGGCACCTACGAACTCTCCAGCGACGCCGCCGCGAGGCTCCCGCTCGATTCCGGACGCTGGGACAAGGCCCGGCTCGCCGCCCTGCTGGAGCCCGTGTTCCGCTTCCGCGAGCGCTTGGGCGTGCAGGTCGCCTGCAACGAGTTTGGAGTCTACCTGGCCGGCCCTAAGCCAGAGCATCGCGACGCCTGGCTGAACGACGTCCTGGATCTCTTCGCCGAGCACCAGGTGGGCTGGACCTACTGGAACTACAAGAACCTCGACTTCGGGCTGATCAGCTGCGGCGAGTCTCTGTTCCAGGACGATCCCCGCTACGCCAACTCCCAGCGGCTGGACAAGGGACTGCTGGAGCTGCTCCTGCGCACCCGCTCCTAAAGTCCTCGGGCGCCTTCCCCGCATTGCCGGAATCTGTCACGGCGGGAAACCGGGCTGCCTGCCAAGCCTCTGGTGCCGCCGCATCCCCAAAGCCCCGAACTGTTGCTCAGTCCTTCTGGGCCCACAGTAGCATGGTGCTGCCCTCGCGCCAACTTTCCTTCACCTCGGAGAACCCCGCGGCATAAAGCGATGCGATCTGATGTTCCAGGACGCAGTCGCCGTGGCTAGGCATTCCAGCGACCGCGTTCTCGCGGCACAAGGCCATGTAGTTGCATTCCAAATAGAGTCCTCCGCGCCTCAGGGCGCGATGGACCTTCCGGTACTGGTCGATGTCGCTTGGCATCGAGATCGGAGGCATGACCTGGAAGAAGACCACCGCATCGTAAGCACCTGCTTCCAGTTCCCGAACGGGCTCCTCGCCGCGGATCAGAAACAGAGTCCTGTCCGGATGCCTGTTCGCCAGGCTCTCAAGCATGGCCGCAGACAGCTCGAAGCAGTCCAGGGGCCCTCCCAGGAAACGTTCCACCGATTCCAAGCTCATCCACACCTCCTGTCTTGCAGCAGATCCAGCGCGACCTATGAAACAGAAACCGGCAATGCCGCGCCAGCGCAGCACACCGGTTTTGCCATCAGGGGCGGATCAGAGCATGCACCTTCCCGGCCATCTCCACGAGCATCACCCCCGCGCCCGGAAGCCGGGACGATGCGATGACGGAGCCTTGCGAGAAGCTCCCCGTCACGTAGAGCCGTCCCTTGCCGTCGAAGACGCGGATGCCCACCGGCGATTCGGAAAGCACCTTGAGCCCGGCCGTGGTCCAGGCAAGCGAAGGCACGCTGGACGCCTTGGGCGAAAGTGAAGTGGCGCAGGAATTTGTCTTGAGGCAGGAATCTGCCGCTCGCAGGATGCGCAGCCGTCCCAGGTTGGCCTTAGGATTGACCGCCGTCAGACGCAGAACATGGCTTCCGGCTGCAAGCGGAAAGGCTCCTGACCAACTGTCGGTCCAACTCGTCCAACCCGAGGTCGGCGTGGTCCGGATCTGCGAGACCGCGGCGCCGTCGGCCGACAGATCGAAGACGCCTCCCGTTCCGGCTGTGCGCATCCCGAGCAGATAACTGCCGGACGAATCGACCTCCACGGTGTAGTTCATCCACTCGCCCACCGAGATCCAGCCCACGTCGTAGCTCTGCTCCGCATCCGACCATTGGATGTCGACGCCGTCGTTGCGGTACATGTAGCCGCTGTTGCTGGCCAGGCCGCTGTTGCCCGAGACGTTGAGGGAAAGTGAATCGTGGTAGGCTGCTCCCTCGCGTCCTATGTCGTATTCCTCGGCCCCAAACGTTCCGGGCACGCGCAGGGTCCGCCAAGGCACGGTGGTCACGCTGTCGCGCACCTGCCGGAACAGGGCGTCGACGTAGTCGGGATGGAAGGTACAGTTCTTAGGCCGCAAGTTGTGGATGAGCTCGTCCAGGCCGCGAGAGACGGTGGCCGAGTCGGGCTTAGCGCCCGAGCCGTGCCAATTCAGGAAGGCGTTCCAGCCGGCGGGAGAGGTGACGGAAAGCGGCGCCCCGCGCGTGTCGATGCGCTTGAGGGTCCACCACGACCAGCCGAGCTTTTCGCGCTCGGCCATGGCGATCACCTGCCGGTGCCACTCGTTGCTGTTCTCGCCCGACTCGCCCAGCCACATCGGGATGCGCCAAGTGTCCCGGAGCCGGAAGAAGTCGTTCAGCGTGGTGACCTGGGTGGAGTCCCAGTACTTGTGGAAGCTGATCACCTGCTTGGAATCCCAGGGGCCGTTGGTCTGGTCGAGGAGGCCGCCATAGTGGTTGGCGTAGCAGTTCCCCTCGGTGATCACCACGTGATTCTGGTCCACCGCGCGGATGGTGTCGGTGATGCGAACGAAGAGCTTGCGCAGACGGGAATTGTCGCCGTCCCAGCAGCCGCTCTTCTCGGAGTAGCCCGCGAAGGACCAGTTGGTCTCGTTGAGCATGTCGTAGCCGCCTACCGTAGTTTCGTTCTTGTAGCGATCGGCGAGCTGGTGCCAAAGCGCCACGGTCATGGTCTGGTCGGCGTCACTGTCCCACAGGGAAGGCTCGTTCGAATCGCGGTCGTTGATGGTCTCGTTGTTTCCCTGGCCACCCGGAGCGGCATGGAGGTCAAGGATGACCCACATGTTGCGCGCCTTGCACCAGCCGATCAGGCTGTCGGTGAGGCGGAAGCCCTCGTCCTTCCAGCGCACCGGAAGGCCCGGCTCCATGTAGAGGTTCCAGTGCATGGGAAGCCGCACCGCGTTGAAGCCCCAGGAAGCGAGGCTGTCGATGTCCTCGCGGGTCACGAAGCTGTCACGCCAAGCCTGGTAGAAGGCCTCGCGACGAGGCTTTCCCACCACCGAGTCCAGGTAGCGTTGCATGTCGTGCTGGGTGTTAGCGAAGGCCGTGGTGTTCATCATGTAGGACTCCTGGATCATCCAGCAGCCAAGCCCCATGCCCCGCAGCTGCACGAAGCCGGTGTCGTTTCCCAGAAATCTTGGATCGCTCGCCAAGGGCTTCAGGAAGCCCGGCGACGCCGACCAGGCGTGCGCGACAAGAAATGTCAAAAAAGCCATGCAGACAAAGATCTTCCTACGCATGCTATCCCCCTCCCTCAATATTTCCCAAACAACACCGCGCCCCCCGCGACGGCGACGAAGCGGCGCGAGAGACCCGGCACACAACACTCAGCCATATCCCCAGAACCGAAGCGTTCAGGGAGCGATCAGCAGCTTTCCCTTCCAGAGATTGCTCGAGCTGTTGAGGACCCACAGGTACTCGCCATGCCCGACTCGGCCGCCCAGATCGACACGACCATCGGTCACGCGGGCTTCGAGCACGCGGTGCCCCTGGAGATCCGTCAGCGAGAGGTTTCCCTGCTGCGACGAGCCGAACACCAATTGATTGCGATCTGCGGAGACACGCATCTCCAAACTTGGCGCCATCCCGCAGCGCTCCACCGCGCTGGAGGGATCGGAAGCGAAGCCGCCGAGAGTGACCGTCGCCGCAAGGGGAGTCTGGGCATGGATGGTCGAGGAGTACTCGAACACGTCGTCGTAGCAGAAACCATAGGAATGGCGCAGCCAGCTGATGTCGCCCCGATGCCAGAATTTGGCATATTCGTTGTAGGGCATGGTCTTGTAGTACTTCGAGGAGTCCGACCAGTCCTGGACGACTCCGCTCGCCGCGTCCAGATCGAGGGCGTGCCGGTTCACGGCCGCGCAAAACTGGGCCTGCACCACCTTGTCAAGCTGCTGGTTCGGCAGCTTCTGGACATCCTCGGCCAGCACGCCCTTGCCTTCCAGGACCTCCTGGGTGGAGGGACGGGCGGAGATGATCCCCGTGTCGTTGCCGAAGTGCACCGTGAGGTTGTGGAACACGAAGCGTCCGCCGATCACGCGACCGCTCCAGACCCCGGCGTTGCCGGAATTGAAGACGAGATCCTGGGTCGCGTACTTGCTCCAGATGGCGTCGATGTAGGCCTTGAAAAAATTCTCCTGACTGCCGTGCTCTTGGAAGGGCGTCGTCTTGGAAGGGGCCGAGATGACTCCGGTGGCGGAGTTCAGGCAACCCTGGAAAGTCGCCGAAACGGAATCCTTCCAGAGCTTCAGGATCGCCTCGTGGCCTATGATCTCCCCGGTCTTCACCGAGAAGCCTCCAGCCCCGCGAACCTCCAGCCCCATGGGATGCTGGTAGGCGTCGACGCGCGTGGTGTTCACCCAGATGCCGTTCTGGGCGGTGTTGGTCAGCTCGATCAGCTCGAAGCGGATTCCCTGGTTGGGGTCGGTGGGGTTGGCCATGTTGGGGGCCGCATAGCCGCCCGAGCGGCCGAAGAAATAGAAGTACAGCGGCGAGCCGAAGCCGATGTAAATGCGCGACCCCGCGATGGTGGGAACGTTCACCGTCTTGTTCGGGATCTTGGAAAGCTGCACGAAGCACTTGGCGTACATGCCGTTGTTTCCGGGGCCCTTGTTGCCGCCGATGACCGGCCCGGCGACGCTGTTGTCCGAGACGCTCATCTCGCGCACGCTGCCGGTCGAGGGATCGATCCAGACGTGGCCGTTGATCTCACCGATGACGGCGATGTAGACCTGGTCGTCCGAATAGGTGGATCGGTTTACGAAGGTGAAGGGAACATCCGCCATGGCGGGCGATGCCGACATGAGCAGCATTCCTCCGCACAAGACGGCCCCTAGACTTGTGAACTGACGGATCAGTTTTCTCTTTATCATCGTGGTTTCCTCCCTCTCCAAGAAGTTCTGACGCAGACAATATCAGCCCTCTCTTCCGCTTCCAGAGGCTGATTTCAAAAGGGAAACCATCACTTTTTCCGTTTTTCACAAAAAGCCATGCGGTCTTCCATTGAGTCGGCGACAAACTGTCGGGAAGGAAAAGTTTTCCGTCCAACCACGAACGAAAGAGGGAGACACCATGAGACGCTTAACGACGCTGCTGACCGTCTTCGCAGGGCTATCCTGCGCCGCCACGCCCGTGGAGACCCACGGCTGGCTATCTGTGAGCGGGAACAAGGTTGTCGACGAGCACGGCAATCCGGCCGCCTTGCGCGGCATGAGCCTCTTCTGGAGCCAGTGGTACTCCGGCTTCTGGAACGCCGACATGGTCTCCTGGCTCGTAAAGGACTGGAAGGTCTCGCTCGTGCGCTGCCCGATGGCCATCGAGAGCAACGACGGCGGCTACCTGGAGCCCGACGCCGACGCCGAGGTGGCGCGCGTCGAAACGGTGGTGCAAGCCGCCATCGACCACGGCATCTACGCCATCATCGACTGGCACGAGGAGAACGCCTTCAACCACACGGCCCAGGCGAGCGCCTTCTTCGCGCGCATGGCCGAGAAGTACGCAGCCTATCCCAACGTGCTCTTCGAGATTTACAATGAGCCCAACGACAAGGTCAGCTGGTGGCAGGTGAAGCAGTACGCCGAGCAGGTGATCCCGGCGATCCGCGCCAAGAATCCCAAGGCTCTCGTGATCGTCGGCAATCCTTCGTGGGACCAGAAGCTCATGTCCCCCGCGGACGACCCGGTCGCGGCGAGCAACGTCGCCTACACCCTCCACTTCTACGCCGCCTCGATGAAGCAGTGGCTGCGGGACGTGGCCAACCAGGCCATGAACTCCAGCAATCGCATCGCCCTCTTCGTGACCGAATGGGGGACCTGTGAAAGCACCGGCAGCGGCTACATGGACGCCGCCGAATCCGGCACCTGGATCGACTGGATGGAAAGCAACGGCATCTCGTGGGCCAACTGGGCAATCGATCCGAAGAACGAGTCCTGCGCCGCGCTGAACGCCTCGGCAAGCAGCCATGGCAACTGGGGAACGGCGGACCTAACGGCTTCGGGATCCTTCGTACGCGACCAGATCCGCAAGCGCAACAACTACACGGACGCCGTCAAGGACACCTTCGCCGTGCCGGGCACCATTGATGCATCCATGACCTCGGCAGCCACGGGAACCCAAGTGGAAGCCGACTCCGTGGGCAGCGGGAACCATCTCGCCTACATCGACGACGGAACCTCCGCGGAATACCTGATCAAGGCCGCACAGGCGGGAAGCTACGCCACGAAGATCCTCGCCGCCGGCGCCAAAGACGGAGGCACCATCGCCTGGAGCATCGACGGCAAATCGGCAGGCACCACCGCACTGACGGGCACCGGAGCCTGGCAGAACTGGCAGAGGACAGACGGTCCGGCGCTTCAGATCGCAAGTGGCGTCCATACCCTCCATCTCGATTTCCAGGGCACGGGCACCGGCCTGTTCAACCTCAAGGCAATCGATCTCGCGCTCCAGACGCCCTCGTCTGTGGAGCGTGTCTCCCTGGCGCAGGTGGCACAAGTGGGCTCCGGACATGTGCGAATCGCCGGCGGACTCTGGAACGAAGCCGTTCTGCTGGATGCCCAAGGACGCGAGATCGCTCGCCAAGGCCTGGGATCGGAAGCAGCCGTCGTGGATCTGTCGGGGCTGCACGGCCGAGGCTTCCTGCACCTGACGGGCCGAAACGCCTTGACCATTCCCGTGATCTCGGTCCGCTGAGACCCTATCTGCCGCGCGAAGGCCTGGGCGCCTTGGTGGACTGACGAATCACCAAGGCCCCGTCCAAGGCAATGATGCCGCCGCTTTTCCAGCGGCTCGGAGCGGCCAGGTAACCGAGCATGGCCACGGCGAGCTCGTCCTCGGCAAAGCCGAAGGATGTGAGTCCAGCTTCCTGGGCGCGCAAGGTGTTGTCAAAGCCCACCAGGGAAATGTCCTTCCCGACCACGAGCCCACGGGAGCGCAGCCAGTACCAGGCCAAGAGGGCGATGTCGTCGTTGGCGGCAACCCACGCGGTCAGGGATGGATCATCCAGGGCCGCCGCGCACATTTCCTCGACATCCACAAGCACCGCCTTGTCGCGCAGGAGCGCGCCCACCGCCTCCGAGATCAGGGCCGCCCTTTCCGCGAGGAACGGCCCGGAGCATTCGGCGATGCCGTGCACCAGAGAGGCCACGTCCTCGTCACAAGGATTGTACTGGGACGGATCCCACCTGTCGGTGGTGAATTCCCTGACCTGCACCATGGGGGTTGCCAAGGCGCAGATCTCCTTCAGTCCGTCCAGACGGCGCTGCGACCACTGGCTGCCGTGGAAAGGGCTCAGAAACGCCACGCCGCGATGACCAAGCTCCAGCAGGAAGCGCCCGACATCGCGCCCGGGCTTCTTGGAATACCCGGTAGAAAACCATCGGCAGCGCCAGAAATCCGGCCGTCGACCGCCTTGAGGGCGCTCGTCCCAGATGGCCAGCGGCATGCGAAGCGTCGCCAATCTCTGGAATGCCGCATCCGGATTTTCAAAGCGCCAGAACGAAAGGATCGCTCCTTCAGCAATGCTGCCAAGATCCCCGAAAAAGGGCTGGCCTTCGCGAAAGAGACACCCATCTTCGGAAAGTCCCCACGTCTCGATGCGCATGTGCATGCGCGCTGCCTCCTGCTCCAAAGCCCTGCGGAAGAAGGTCTCCCGGGCCGCTTCGCCGACGGAGACGCCGTCCTTTTCGCAATAGCGCAGCAGCGCGATCCGAATCCCCGTCGAAAGGTTTCCCGCATTGCAGACTCGCCATCCTCGCGCCAAAGGCTCTACGCAGCCGATCTCCACCAGGCGACGCATGAGTTTGCGGAGAGTGGGAGGAGTGACGCTGAAGTAATCGCACAGCCATGACGAACCGGGCAAGTGTTCACCCGGCTTCCAACGCCCGGCTTCTATCTCCTGCTGCAGTCGAAGCGAAACGTCGAACCACTTTCCATTTTCGCCATTGCTCGCGCCATGCTCCATGTGCAGAGGATACTGCACGTCCACGGATTTTGCTGGCATTTTCGGAACCTGCATCGCAGGCTCCCGACGAGTCATGGCTCCGGCGAAAGCCTCAGGACTCGGGCGTCAGGGGGATCGCGATGCCGCTTTCGTCGCCTGTCGGCCCGACCGCCGGAATGGACAGATCCATGGAACAGATTCTGTCACGCCCCTCGGCCTTGGCCCGGTAGAGCATCGCATCGGCGCAAGAGATGAGCTCGCACCGATTCTTGCCGACAAAGCAGCGGACGCTCACCACGCCGAGGCTCGCGCTCACCACGGACGCGGCGGAATTGGGCTCGTTCGGGATCGCCAACTGCAGGATCCCGGCGCGGATCTTCTCGGCTACGCACATGGCTCCGGCGAAATCCGTCTCGGGGAGGATGCAGGTGAACTCCTCGCCGCCGTAGCGCGCCGCGAGGTCGCTCGAACGGCGGGCGGAGCACTTCAACACCTGGCCAATGCTCTTCAGGCACTCGTCGCCCGCAAGGTGCCCGAAGTTGTCGTTGAAGCGCTTGAAATGGTCCACGTCGAGCATGATCAGCGAGAGCGCCCTCCCGGTGCGGATGTGGCGGGCATATTCCATGGCGAAGATCTCGTCGAAATGCCGGCGATTGGCAATTTCTGTCAAACCATCGGTGATGCTCAGCTCGGAAAGGCACCGGTTCGACTCGGAGAGAGCCAGCTCCATGGCCTTCCGCTCGGAAACGTCGCGCCCGACAAACACGATGCCGCAGCGCTCCCCTTTAGGGTCGAGGATGAATTCTGCGTTCACGGAGACGTAGAACTCGCTGCCGTCCTTGCGCAGGCTCCGGAAGTCATGCACTCCATAAGACTCGCCCTGGCGCATCCTCTGTATGTTGTCCCGCGAGTGCTGCTGGTCAAGCTGGTGCAGCAACTTGGCGACTTCCGTTCCCAGCACGTCCTTCTCATGATCGATGCCGAGCTGGAGCAGCACCGCGGGATTCGCCGACTGCACCAATCCATCGAGGTCAGTGATCACGATGCCGTCCTGGACCGCCTGGAGAACGGAACGATAGCGTTGCTCGCTCGCACACATGACCGCATAGGCCTCCTGAGACGCACGCAGTTCCCGACGCAACCGCACGCAATTCCACCGGCAGCGAAATGCGAACAATGCCGTCAGTCCCAGCAGAACCAGCGCGCATTCGAGCAGCAGCTCATTTTCCATATGCCCACCAGTGTATCACATTCCATTCGGAATTTTGCGATCTCGGACTAAGGTCTCATTGCGCGACAGACGCCCATCGCAACCTCAAAACAAAAAGAGCCCTCAGGATTACTCCTGAGGGCTCCGGTGTCCCGAAGGACGAAGCTATTACTTGGCGGCCTTGGCGGCGGTGTCGGCCTTAGCGGCCTTGGCCTTCTTGGCATGCTTCTTCACGGTCTTCTTGGCCTTCTTGGTGGTCTTGGTCGAATCCGTGGCAACCGGAGCGGCGGCGATGGTGGACACTGCGAAAGCGGAAAGAACGAGGGCGGCGAGAATCTTCTTCATGGTATTTTCCTTTGGTTGATAGGGTGGCCTTCCGATGAAGGCCTTCAGTTGCGAACACCCATTGCTATATCGATAACCGTGCCAATCATCCAGACCACCTCGAAGTTGGCATCGTAAGCCAAAGAGCCTGAAAATAGCGGAACACTCTGTCCCGGTTACAGGGAGTCGTTCCGCTTCTTGCCCTCATTCCGTGACAAGCGGCGGCGTGGCCGCCTCGACAAGCTGGCTTGCAAGCTCCTTCTTGGTCTTGAGCCCCAGGCCCTTCAGTTTGGTGGCTTGCAGCACCAAATTGTCATTGCCGCTGGTGAGCTGCTTGTAGGCATGAGCATAGGCCTCTTGCGACCGGCCAATCTGCTTCCCAACCTCCATCAGGCTTTCGGTAAAGCCGACGAACTTGTCGAAAAGCTTGGCGCCGCGATCCGCGATGTCTTGGGCGTTGCGATTCTGGTGTTCGCGCTTCCAGAGGTCCGAAATGAGCTTTAGGGAAATGATGAGATTGGTGGGGTTCACGAGCAAGATGCGCCGTTCGTAGGCGAAATTCCAAAGCCCTGGGTCTTCCTGGATGGCCGCCATGTAGCCCGATTCGTTGGGAATGAACATCATCACGAAATCGAGCGTCTTGTCGTAATCGTCATACCCTTTGGTGCTTAGTTCCAGGATGTGGTTGCGGACCGCTGTCACGTGGGCCAGGAGTTCGGCCTTCTGCGCTTCCGGGGTCTCGGCCTCGGTGGCGCGGAGGAAGGCATTCAGAGAGACCTTGGAATCGATGATGATGCTGCGGTGATCGGGATACTTCACCACCGCGTCGGGGCGCATCTTTTGGTTTTGTGATTCCGAGCGCAAAGGGGCAGCACCTTGGGCATCCTTGAGCTGGCATTCCAGGAAGTACTCCTCGTCTTTGCGCAGGCCAGACTTTTCCAGGATCGTCTCCAGGATCATCTCTCCCCAGCAGCCTTGGGTCTTGGATTCGCCCTTCAAGGCCTTGGTGAGATTGCGCGCCTCTTCGCCAATGGTCTGATTGAGCTGCGCCAGTTCCTTGACCCGCTCCCCCAGCGAAAAGCGCTCTTTCGATTCCTTGTCGTAGGTCTCGTTGATGGTCTTCTTGAACTCGCCGAGGTTCTTTTCCAACGGTTCCAGGATGCTCAGCATGTTGGCTTTGTTCAGCTCGGTGAACTTCTCGCTCTTGGTCTCGATGATCTTGGCGGCGATGTTTTCGAATTCCAAGTTGAACTTCTTGCCGAGCGCCTCGATCTCCTGCTTCTGCGTCTCGAGCTTTTCGCTTAGGCTGAGGTTCTTTTCAGAAAGCGAAAGACAACTCCGCTGCAGCCCGAGGTTCTCCTGACGAGCCTTTTCCAATTGTTCGCCGAGCTTGTCGCATTCGCTTTGCTTTTCAGAAAGGCGCTCCGTCAGCATTGCGATTCGCATGCCCGTTTCGGCCTTGAGCCGAGTCAGCTCCTTTTCCAGCGCCCCGGTCTTTTCATAGCATGCAGCCATGTCCCGCTGACTCTGAGCGCGCGCTCCCAGCGTCTTGACCAGCACGCCAATCGCCACGCCAAGAACCAAACCCAACATCACACCAAGGATCAGCGGCATTTTTTCCCCCATTCACGGAACCTCCCAAAGTTAGGCTCCGACGTGCCGCACGCCTCACCCCGCCTGCGCCAGGGATGCCGGCCGATAGGCCCGGGACACCCGCCACCGGCGTAGGGGCGAGGCATGCCTCGCCCCAACAACGAACGGCGGGGGCCCGGCAGGCAGCCCGGCCGCCGGCCCAACGGGACGGCGGAGGCGCCCTTGCGAGGCTCTAGAAGTTCACGACCATCTGGAACTGGAAGGGGCCGAAGCGGTTGTCGTCGACCGCGATCTTTTGGTCGTACGAGTCATAGGTGTACTTCCCGTTGCCCATGTAGAAGGGCAGCAGTACCTCCATCAACAGGCGGTCAAAGTGCAGGCCAAGTCCGATGCTGTAAACCATGACATCCTTCACGTCGTAGTTGCCCGAGCTGTAAACCGAACGGTAATGATTGACCCGGGTTGCCGTGCCGCTCAGGAAGACCTTGTCGGCTAGGCCGACCACGCCGTCGAGTCGGAAGGTCCCGACCGGATCGCTCTCGCGGGTCCAGCCGCGCAGATGGTTGTCCCAGGTGGCCGCGTAGTCCGTCAAGGGATCGCGTTGCAGTGCCGTGTAGTCCCCGTAAGTGCCGCCGTCGGATCCCGGCAGACGCACCTGCAACAGCAGCCGTCCTTCGCCTTGCTTAGGGAGAATGCCCACCTGATACTCGATCGCCGAGACCTGAGAAGGCCCTTGGGTGCGGCGAGCCATGTTGGAAAGGGCGAGGTTCAGCAGAAACTCCTGCGAGGAGCTGGTGGCAAACTGAAAGCGGTAATCCAGCCCCACGGTCAGCGGCTCGACGACGCCGTAGCGTGCACTGCCGCGCAGGAGCACGATCGTCTCATCGCTTGTAGGATAGACGGAAAGACTGTCTTCCAGGTCGTACTCCCCCTTGGAGAGGTTGGACGTAAAGAAGCCGTTCCAGTTGCCGGCGGCCTGCGCCGCCGTGGGAGCCGTACCGCCACCCAAGAAGCCGCCGTAACCCAAAAACGACCAACTGTCGAGCTTGCCGATGTCGGAGAAGCTCGGTGCGGCCGAACCGTTGGTCTCGCCATGCACGGCCTGGGCTCCAGCGCGCAAGTGGCTCGAGACCCAATCGCCACCGAGGGCCAGGGCCTGCTGCTGGTAGCGCTCCTCGACGCTGTAGCTCCCGTAGTAATTGCTGTAATAGTCGCGGTAATTCTTGTGAAGGCTGTCCTGATAGGAGATCCAGGCCTGGGCGTGGGGGGCGATACCGTAAGCGAAGTCGATGCCGTAACCGCGCAGGTCAGAAGTGTCGATCAAGGTGTTGCGCAGCTTCGCCTTGACTTCGAACTGCCCCTCACCGAGCACCGGGCCGTAGTAGAAGGCGAAAGGCGTCGTCTCCTCGTCCAGGGCGATGCGTCCGTCACGGCTCAAGTAATGGCCGAAGAGGTCGGTACGGAGGATTCTAGGCACGCTCGCGGCAAAGCCCGTGGTCGCGTCGTCGTCGCTGCCGTGGCTGACCAAAGATGCCCAGAGGTTGCCGCTGACCAATTGGCCGTCCAGCATCAGGCCGGGCAGGGGATGGAGGCCCAGGCGCCCCCCCGGAAGGCGGATGTAGTCGCTCGCGTAGTTGCTGCCGTAACGGGATGTGACAAAGAGCGCCGGAACGTCTAGAGCCCAGACATCGGCCGTGCCCACACGGAGCCCCACCTGCTCGGCCGAAGCGGAAACGCCATGGTATTGGTCGACAGCCGACATCAGGTTGACGCTGGAGCCAGTGAGATAGCCGAGGCTGTAATCAGATCCAAGGTCCTGGGCAAAGCTCCAGGCCGCAGCCCCCAATACAAGGGCAGACGCTGCTTTCACGGGGATTCCCTTTCAGTTGCAAGATTTTTCGGAATCAAACGGGAATCATCGTGTCTAAATCTAGTTTTTGTATCAGATCTCGCCAGCGCCAGGGATGCCGCCCGTAGGGACGGGACACCCGCCACCGGCGTTGGGGCGAGGCATGCCTCGCCCCAACAACGAACGGCGGGGGCCCGGCAGGCAGCCCGATGCCCCGCACGGGTCGGGCACCGCCCGATCGTTGCGGGGCAGGCGCCCATCCCTTTCAAAAAGCGAGTAGATTCCCCCTTATATGCCTAACCAGAATTTGTCCCAGGTTGCCTTGAACGGCTTGCGCAGCATGCAGCAGGAAGAAGCCGATAGCCACGCCATCTACCTGCGCGTCGCCAAGAGCGTGAAGGACGCCAACCGCGCCGTGCTGGAGCGCATCGCCGCCGACGAGCTGCGGCATTCCCGCATCTGGGAAGGCTACACCGGACGCCCCTGCCAGCCCAACCGCCTGCGCGCCTGGAAGTATGGCCTGATCGCACGCCTCTTGGGCTTCACCTTCGTGGTGAAGCTCTTGGAAAACGGCGAGGTGACGGGGCAGGATGTTTATTCCCGCCTGGAAGCCGAGGTGCCCGAGGTCGCCAAGGTGCGCGCCGAGGAATCTGCCCACGAGGAGACCCTGGTGGGCATGCTCGACGAGGAGCGGCTCAAGTTCGTGGGATCCATGGTGCTGGGCATGAACGACGCCCTGGTGGAGCTCACCGGCGCCCTGGCCGGCTTCACCTTCGCCCTGCGCGACACCCGCGTGGTGGCCCTGGCCGGGCTCATCACCGGCATCTCGGCCACCCTCTCAATGGCGTCTTCGTCCTACCTCTCGGCCAAGGCCGACGAGGACCCGGATGCCCTCAAGTCCTCGCTCTACACCGGCGTCATGTACCTCGTGACGGTGGCGCTGATGGTGCTCCCCTACCTGCTCTTCCCCAAGACCATGGCCTTCTGGGCGCTGGGAACCATGTTTGCGGTGGTGGTGGCCATCATCGCGGGCTTCAACTTCTACATCTCGGTGGCCAAGGGACTGGACTTCAAGAAGCGCTTCCTGGAGATGCTCTTGCTGTGCCTGGGCGTCACCGCCGTGTCCTTTGCCATCGGGAGCCTAGTCAAGCACTTCCTGGGCATCGACCTCGGCTGACCTGAAACGCATCAAGCGGAGACCGCTTGCGGGAGGCTTGCCATCTCCGGAAGGCAACCGGCCCGCGCGCGCAGCCGCGAAAGCGCCTTCTCCTTGATTTGGCGGACCCGCTCCTTGGAGAACCCTACTTCCTTGCCGATCTGCTGAAGCTTTACAGCCGTAGGGTAGCCGATGCCGAAGTACATCGAGAGCACCTTGCGCTCCAGATCGCCGAGCTCCGTCAGCATCGCCTCGAGGTTCTCGATCTCGCTGCGGCCTTCCAGTAGCCGGTCGGGGCGCTCCTCCTCTTCCCCCGAGAGCACATCCAGGAGGGAGATCTCGCCGTCGTCGCCGAACTTGGCATCAAGCGAGGCATGCCGCTGTCCCATCTCGATCACCTTGTCCACCTGCGCCGCCGTCATGCCCAGGTGACTTCCGACTGCCTCGGCATCGGCCACGTAGGCTCCGCCGATGGTCTGGGTCACGCAATGGCTCACCTTGGAAAAGCGCCGGAGCACCAGCTCCTTCTCCGCTGAAATGCGCACCATGCGGGCCTTCTCGGCGATGGCGCTGGTGATGCCCTGGCGAATCCACCACACCGCGTAGGAGATGAACTTGAGATCGCGCGTGGTGTCAAAACGGCGAGCCGCCTCGATCAGCCCGACATTTCCCTCGTTGATGAGCTCGGGAAGCGATAGCCCCTGGTGGCGGTACAAGTAGGCCACGTTGACGACAAAGCGCAGGTTCGAGACCACCAGCTTGTCGATCGCCGCCCGGTCGCCCTTGGCCACAAAGCCAAGCAGCACCCGTTCTTCCTGACGGGTAAGCAGCGGATACTTCTGGATGTCTCTGATGTAAAGCTTGTAGACGTCCGAGCCGTCCCAACCGTCGATGCGACCGGCCATGTGTGTTGCCTCTCTTCCTTGCCTCTACAGTAGGGAGCGATGGAGCTCCCCATGTCACAGCTTGGTAAGCGCGAAGTCCATTTTTTGTCAAATTAAAGGCTTGCCCATCACCGTCAGGAAAACCCTATCCTGGGCCTTCTCCGCACTCCTGCGGCCTCCGGCGCTTCAAGTCATGGCAACTCACCGCGGAGCCTCTCCACGGTTCCGACAGGGTCGGAGCGCCATCATTTGCGTGCTAGACGTACCAGGGCCTTGGGCGATTCCCGCAAATCAGTTCCAAGAGTTGCGCACGGCTTGAAACTGGCCAGCAACGCCCCAGGAGCTTTCTGAGAAACGCTTAGGGCGCCTCCCGCCACAGGCGGGACCGGGCTGCCTGCCGGGCCCCCGCCCACCAAATTGGGGATCGGGCATGCCCGATCTACGCCGGTGGCGGGTGTCCCGGGCCTTGCGGCCGGCATTTACGGTGAGCTGTGCCGAACCGTCCCTGGCGCGGGGCTTACACGTTAAACAAGAAGTGCATGATGTCGCCATCCTGCACTTCGTATTCCTTGCCTTCGCTGCGCTGCAGGCCCTTTTCCTTGCAGGCAAGCTGCGAGCCCAGAGCCTCGAAGTCCTTCCAGGCGATGGTTTCGGCGCGGATAAAGCCGTGCTCGAAATCAGTGTGGATGACTCCAGCGCAGGCGGGAGCCTTCCAGCCCTTGTGGAAGGTCCAGGCGCGCACTTCCTGAACGCCAGCGGTGAAGTAGGTGCGCAGCCCCAAGAGCGCGTAGGCGGCACGAATCACCTGATCGAGTCCCGACTCCGTAAGCCCTAAGTCCTTGAGGAATTCCTTCTTCTCGTCGGGCTCCAGTTGGGAGATCTCTTCCTCGATCTTCCCCGAGATGACCACCACTCCGGCGCCTTCGGCCTGGGCATGAGCACGTACCGCTTCCACATAGGCATTGCCGTCGGGAAGGTCATTTTCATGCACGTTGCAGCAGTAGAGCACGGGCTTGGCCGTGAGCAGCTGCAGTTCGTCAAGGATAGCCTGCTCGTCTTCGGAAAGCTCCATACCGCGCACGCACTTGCCCTCGTTGAGGCGGGCGAGCACCTTGTCCCAGGTCTCCATGCCGAGCTTGGCCTTCTTGTCGCCGATGCGGGCCATCTTCTCGTCCTTGGAGCGGCGCTTCTCCACCGAATCGAGATCCTTGATGCAGAGCTCGGTGTCGATGATGCCGATGTCGCGCACCGGATCGACAGATCCTTCCACGTGGGCCACGTCGGAGTCGTCGAAGCAGCGCACCACGTGCAGCACCGCGTCCACCTCGCGGATGTGCGACAGAAATTGGTTTCCAAGTCCCTCGCCCTTGGATGCCCCGCGCACCAGACCCGCAATGTCGACGAACTGCATGACGGCATGGATCGTGCTTTTAGGCTTCACCACCTCCACCAGGCGGTCGATGCGCGGGTCGGGCACGGTGACGGTCCCGACGTTGGGTTCGATGGTGCAGAAGGGGTAGTTGGCCGCCTGGGCTCCGGCCGCCGTGATGGCGTTGAAGATGGTGGACTTCCCGACATTGGGAAGGCCGACGATGCCGCACTGGATGCTGCCCATGGCTTGATGACCCTTTCGCTCCGCTCGGAGCCTTTGGTGAACCGCCAAACCTAGGAAATCGCAGGGCTTGTTGCTGCCCTTGCGGTTAAGGAGACAGCTCTAGCCTTGCTTGGCTTTTGGCCGGCGCTCCTTGCCGCCCCTTCAATGCGCGAACACCGTCCGGGTCAAGGTGCCTGCAGAGTTCCGCAGATGCACCAGCAGCATTCCCTGCCCGGGTGCCAAGCGCCTGACCTGCGCCTCCAGCGATTGACCAGCGGACAGTTCAAACTCCGCGACCTTACGCCCGTCGATCCCATACGCAACCGCATAGCCTCCTTGCGCCTCGATCTCCATCGGACTTGCCTTCCCGCTTCCGACGGAGGTGGCGGGCGGAACGACATCGGCAAAGCTGCGCGAAGCGACGACCTTGGCCCCGTCGAGGAAGTTCTTCCAGGTGATCTTCAAGTCCGGATTGGCGATGTTGCCTGTGGCTGTGTCGCTGGCATAGCGGACGAGGAAGGGGCGATAGAGGAGTTCGGCCTTGGCAAGCTTCTTATCCGCCGGAATGTTGATCGCGAAGTAGAGGAGATCTTGGCGCCAAGGTCCCGAGCCCGTAGTCCATTTGCGATCGACGCCGCCGTATGGGTAAAGCGCCACGCGCTGCGAACCGTCGACGTAGGTGAAGCGGAACGTCAGGTCGTTGGGTCCCCAATAGAAGCGCCATCCGTAAGGGCCGCTGCCGTCCGATCCCGCCTTGAGCTTCTCGAAGGTCGAAGAATCGGTGGGATCGAGGAGAGCCGGCAGGGTTCCATCGTACGCCGCAGGCTTGAGGATCATCGTCTCCTTCGGATAGGCAGGATGGTAGGTGCCAAAGACCGTGTAGACAGGAACGTTCCACGCGGCGGGATGCAGAAAGTCGTAAGTCTCGTCATCCGTGACCTCCTGCGGCTGCGTGGAGCCGCGCACGAAGATGCGCTTTCCCGAGCCGTCGAGGACAAGATTTGGCCACCCAGATTGCTTCTTGAGGTGGAACCGGGGAGACGCCCCGAAATAGGGAACATTTCCCCAAAGTGAATCCTGGTTCCCGTGCAGAAACTGCTGGATTGCCTTGGCCGAAAAATCTCCGAACCCATCCCAAGGGCCGAGCCCCGACTTGCGCGTCTCGAGGCAGTAATGATTGCGCTGCATGGCATCGGATCGTTCCTTTCCGTAGATGGAATTCTGCCGATCCTGACAAAGCGGAGACAAGAACTCGCGGAGGTTGGGCTCGTAGTTCCAGGTCTGGCCGCGGCCACCGCCGTCGGCAACCGTGCCGTTGAGCCCTCCGTACGGATAGGCATAGTCGTCACGGCCTGGAGTGGTGTTGCCGTACGATCCCTCGCCCCAGTGGGGAAGATCAAGCGCGTGGCCCATCTCGTGAAGGAAGATCCCCGCATAGTCGCCGCCGACGAAGTTCTTGTCTCCCCCCCAGCCGCCCGGCTGGAAGTTCTGGCTGTTGCCATAGATGTAACCGTAAGCGTGAGTGCCGGTGGCCCGGCTGACCGCGCTGGCCAACCGCGATACGGCAGCCAATTGGTCCATTGAAGAAATCGACTCGTAGCTCCTGCAGCCGGTCTTGTCGGCAAGATCCGTCCGGCAGGCAAGCAAAGGCTCGGCATCGGTCCCGCCGAACACGAATTTGTCCAGAACGAAGCGCGCCGGGATCGTTCCCAGGCGCGTCACCGCCACCGGCATGGCCGCCGCGAAGTCGGCCAGGAAGGACGGCGGCACGGCGAGGTCGGGCTTGCCGTTGTCGTAGTCGAGCAGATCGACATTGAACATCAGGAGGTTCAGCTCCGTGGGCGAGGTGACCCCAAGGGTCGACTCGGCATAGTAAAGGGAATCCTTTCCCGCCTTCACCGCGATCGAAAGCCCCGGCTGCACCCAAGAGGACGGCAGCGTCATGGTGTAGCGGTGCTCGAAGTCGGGATCGGAAGGAAGGCTCGCGGGGATCTGCGAGGGGCCCGTAAGACAGGCCGAGCCGACCACCCGACCGCCAACGCGAGCGGTGACCCTTACGTCGGGAGCGACTCCGGAGCCGGAAAGCTCCACGTAGACCAAGGCCGGCCGCCCACCCGTCATGTAGAACAAGGGCCAACTCGGCTCCATGAGATGCGTCTGCGCAAAAGCCACCCTGGAGATGCCGGCCTCAAGATTCGGCGCTTTCCCGCAAGCCGTACTGTCAGCGGATTCAGAAAACTTGTACTCCTGGAAATTGTAGGCAGGAGGGAGGGCATCAAGACCTCCAAAGGCAGCGTCGCACAAAGCAAGCATCGCACCTAGCATGGATCGGTTCATCGCAGATTCTCCAGTTCCAGAAAGCCTTGTTTCTGGTATAAAAATCGTCCAGCTCAGGATCACCAAGTGCCATTTTCTAACGGACGCGCTTTTCCTTTTCTCTTTTTCCGTTAATTCGGGTCCAGAAGCCGCAGGCGCGATTGGGGACGATTTCTCCGGGCAACAACACATGGCATAGCCATGGTACCGCTTGTGCGCTCAGATCACCACCCAACGGCCGCCGTTTCCGTGGCTTTTCCGCAGGCATCCAATCGCGCTATTGGCCTGGATTGTTTGCACCTTTGGGCAACCGATGAAACCTCCCAGTATCCCCAAGACCAGCATGCGTCTGGTGCTGGCGCTCCTGTGCACCTTGGGCTCGTGGCTCTCTTTTGATCTGGCGCTGCGGCCGCTGGCCGACAAGTGGCTGCCAAGCGTCGAGGGCGGCCTCACCGATCTGCGCCACAAATGCTGGTGGTTCCTCCACGGCCCTGGTCCCGACGACCCGCCAAGCCCCGTGACGGTGGTGGATATCGACGAGCGGACTCTCGGAAAGCTCGGCTTCTACGGCGAGAACTATCGTCGCTACCATGCTCAGGTGCTCCACCGCCTGACAGAAATGGGCGCCGGCGTGGTGGCCTTCGATGTGTTCTTCTCTTCCAGCGACTCGGGGAACGCCCAGATGCGGGAACTGGAAGGCGTGCTGGGGCGCGTCGGCATGGAGGTCCCCAAGGATAGCGGCACCTTGCGGCGCCTGCGGGGCGAGTTCGACTATTCGCAAAGCCTGGCGCGGGAAGTGGCAGCATCGCCCGAGTGCATCCTCTCAGCCAAACTCGAGGACGACTCCAAGTACCCTAACCCCTCGGACTGGATTCCGCGCGCCACCCGCGAATGGCAACACGCCATCGACACCGGAATCGTCTTGTCGCACGCAAAGCTTGCCACACTCCCCGGCCACAACGTGCTGGACGGCATCTATCCGGGACTCAAGACCTCATGGACTCCGCTCGGGCTCGTGAACGTCTCCTCCGATCCCGATGGACGCTACCGCCGGCTGCACCTGCTGCTGCGCTTTCCCGACACCTGCTTCACCGAGCCAAGGCTTGCTCCCAATGGCACCGCGACGCCGCGCGCCTACGCCTCACTTGCCCTGCAAGGGGCGCTGCGCCTCTTGGGCCGCCGCCCTCAGGACATCCACTTCCAGCCCGGGAAATTCGTGGACCTCGGACGGCCGCTGCGCCTAGGGCGTGCCCCGTCCGGCGACCTTGTGACCTCGGCCCCCGGGCTCACGACCGCCATGGTGGAAGACCTGCGCGCCGCCGCCCCCGCCATCGACTCACTCACGCGCCTCCGCAAGGGCGTCCTCTCGCCCACCCGTGCGGTGCTCCTGGAGCGCCGCCGCGACGGCTCCTTCGTCACTCGCCTCACCTACCCCGACACCCTGGATGACGCCGCCACCCAGGCGATGCTTGCCAACGCCGGCGACACCTCCTGGATTTCCCAAATTCCGACCAATGCCCCGGCAGCACTTTCTGATCGGGTGCTAGCCCGGCGCGATCCCGACGGCACCCTGGAACTGGAAAGTTACGACGCCCCCGGCGGACGGAAACTGTCCAGCGCCCGCCTGGAGCCGCGCGACCGCGACATCCTGCTCCTGCATGCGCGACAATTCCTGCCCCAAGGAGCGGCGGCCATGGCCCCGGGAAGCCGCATTGCCCTCTCCAACTGGATCGAAGTCTGGTGGGACCGGGTGCGCGGCCGGCTCACCACCTCGCTCTTGCCGCTTCGGGGCGCGAGCCTGACACAACTTGTCCACCTGCCGGCCGAGCGCATTGCCGCACTGAAGCCCGGAGAGGCAATAGGGCTCGGCGATCCCGTCCGCATCCCGGTGGACGCCCAGGGGGCCATGCGCCTCCACTTCCAGGCTCCCGAGCTTACTGATGGCCGAGGCATGGGCCAGAGCTGGATCCGCCACGTGAGCTTCGTGGACGTTCTGAACGGCAAGCTCGATCCGGCGCTGGTGCCCGGACGCGCCTTCGTGGTGGGAAGCTCCGCCACGGCCCTCTTCGACTTCGTGCCCATCCCGCTGCAAGAGCGCTACCCCGGCGTGAGCCTGCAGGCCACGGCGCTGCAGAACATCGTCTCAGGGGACTTCCTCACCGAGCCGCCGCTCTGGATTCGCTCGCTCATCCTGCTAGGGCTGGCGCTGACGGCAGCCCTCCTCACGGCGCGGCTTTCCCCACTGTGGGCCATTTCCTCCACGGTGGGGCTGCTCGTAGCTTGGTTTATCGGCAGCACTTGGCTCTTCTCGCACGGCGTCTGGACCGAGATCCAGCTACCCTTCCTCGCCGCCATGGGTGCCCACCTTTCCATGCTGGGCATGCGTTGGCTCTTGGAAGAGCGCGAGAAGCGCTTCCTGAACGCCGCCTTCAAGACCTACATCAGCCCCGAGCTCATCGATATCATGGTGGAATCGGGAAAGCAGCCGCGTCTCGGCGGCGAAGAGCGCGAGATCACCGCCTTCTTCTCCGACATCCAAGGGTTTTCCACCTTCTCGGAGGCCATCGGGTCGCCAGAGCGGCTGGTGGATCTCCTGAACGAATACCTGGGCGCCCTCACCGACATTCTCAAGGACAACCGCGGCACCCTGGACAAGTACATCGGCGACGCCATCGTGGCGCTCTTCGGGGCGCCAGCGCCAGTTCCCGACCACGCCCATCAGGCCCTGCTCACCGCCGTGCAGATGCAGAAGCAGCTCGCCGAGCTGCGCGCCAAGTGGCAATCCGAGGGCAATCGCTGGCCGCCCCAGGTACACGGCATGCGCATGCGCATCGGCCTCAATACCGGCAATGCCGTCACCGGCAACATGGGCTCGGACCTGCGCATGAACTACACCATGATGGGCGACATGGTGAATCTGGCCGCCCGCTTGGAATCGGCCTCCAAGCAGTACGGCGTCTTCGTCATGGCCTCCCAGGAAACGCTAACGGCTGCGGGAAGCGGATTTTTGTCGCGCGAAATCGACCTGCTGCGCGTGGTGGGCAAGAGCGAGCCGACCCGCGTCCACGAGATCCTCGGCGTCGAAGAAGACGCCACGACAAATTTTGCACGCCTTATGGAAACCTGGAATCTGGCCCGCTCCCGCTACCTGAACGGCGACTTCGCGGGAGCCCGCGAACGCTTCCTGGAATGCCTCCGCTGGGAGCCCTGGTACGGACAATCGGGCGTAAAGACCTGTCCGAGCCTGGTCTTTGCGGCGCGATGCGAGCATTTTCTAAAGGAACCGCCCCAAGCCTGGGACGGCATCTGGACGGCCACCCAGAAATGAAAGGACATCCATGAAGAAGCTCGTTCGTTCGCGTAGTCAGCGCAAGCTCGCCGGCGTCTGCGGAGGCCTTGCCGCCTACCTCGAGATTGACGTCACGGTGATTCGCCTGTTGGCCATCGTGATCACCCTGATCAGCGTCGGTCTGGGGCTGGTCGGCTATCTCGGCGCCTGGCTCATCATGCCGGAGGAGGAACTCAAGGCGTGACGGAGCGGGATCCGTCCTCCACCCCGGAAGATCTGCTGCAGCTGGTGGACGAGGAGGATCGCGACATCGGCTCGGCGCCGCGCGGACGCGTCCATCGCGAGGGCCTACCCCACCGCAGCGTGCACGTGGCGGTGAGCGATGGCCACGGGCGACTGCTCTTGCAGAAGCGCTCCCTGGGAAAGGACGTGGCGCCCGGCAAGTGGGACATCTCGGTGGGCGGGCACCTGGACCCGGGCGAAAGCTACCTGGAAGCGGCCCGCCGCGAATGCGGCGAAGAAATCGGGCTCACCGGAGATTTAGAGCTGGTGGAACTCGGGCGCCGTTGGTTCCTGGAAAACCCGCTGGATCGCGAGCGGGTGGCGACCTTCGCGCTCCAAAGCCAAGGTCCATTTCTGGCAAATCCGGGCGAGGTGGACGAATTGCGCTTTCTGGAAATTGCCGAGGTGGACGCCTGGATCTCTCAGGGCCTCACCACCCGAAGCCTTGCCCTGGAGTGGCAGGGCGGACTGCGTCACCGCATGGAGTCCGAGCGTTGACGACCGTCCGGCGCGCTTTGCTACCTTCATGTCCATGACCAGGATCCATGTTCGCTGGCTGGATTCCAGGAGCGGACGCCCTCGCGAGATCCGCTTCTCTCCGCTTTGGTTCGTCATCCCCACTGGCCTCGTGCTGATCATGGGCTGGATTCTCGTCACGGTCCTGAGCTCCTCCCAGTCCCCCGAGAAGTTGCGCCAGCGCACCGAAGACTTGCGCCGCTCCAACGACCTCTTGGAAGAACACCTCTCGCAGGCCGCCAGCCACGACAACTCGATCGAGTCGGCCCTGGAATCTGTTGAAGACCAGCTGCGCGAAGAAGGCGGCGATGCCGAGGATTCCGACTCCGAAAAGCGCAAGCCCCGCGAAGATCTGGTGGACGGATCGGGCATCGATTCGCTCCTCACTCGGGCCCGCACTCTGCGCGAGTCCATGGACAAGGCGGCCAGCGGCTTCGAAAGCCACGCCACCGACCTGGTCCGGCTGCCGACCGTCCAGCCCGTCAGCCGCAACTGGCCGATGGTGGAAAGCTACGGGAGCGCCTTCGATATCTTCACCGGACAGAAATGGTTCCAGCAGGGCTCGGTCTTCGGCACCCCCGTCGGCACCCCGGTGTGGGCCACCGGAGCCGGCACCGTGAGCGACGTCACCAACTTCCCGCGCTGGGGCCTCACGGTGGAAGTGGACCACCACAACGGCTTCCAGACCCTCTACAGCCACCTGCAGTCAGCTTCCGTCCACAGCGGCCAGAGCATCCTGCGCGGCCAGATCGTGGGCATTTCTGGAAATTCCGGACGCGTCACCGCGCCGCAGACCTTCTACGCCGTCTTCTACCATCGCAAAGCGCTGGACCCCGTCACGGTGCTGCTTCCCTCGCCCCGCTCGCAGCCCATCTTCCTTGATTCGAACCTCTTCGTCGCTCCGCCCTCGCAGGCACCCCACAAGGCCGGATCGGCCAAAGGCTAACGCCGGTGCTGCGGATCCTGCACACCTCGGACTGGCACCTGGGGCTGGAGCTTTCGGGGCACGACCGTCTTCCCGAGCAGCAGCTCTTCCTGGACTGGCTGCTCGCCACCTGCCAAGAGCGCGCTGTCGACGCCTTGCTCGTCTGCGGCGACGTCTACGACTCCGCCAACCCTTCGGTCGCGGCCCAGCGGGCCTTCGCGCACTTCCTCGCAGACTTCCACGCGAAGCTTCCGCACGCCACCCTGGTGGTCATTGCCGGCAACCACGACTCGGCCGCCCGGCTAGAGCTGCCGCGCCCCTTCGGAGAAGCCCTAGGAAGAATCCACCTGCGCGGTTTGGTGACAGATCCTGTCAGCAACCACCTGGTGCCTCTCTGCGATGCCCGTGGCGAGGTGGCTGCCTGGTGCCTGGCCGTCCCCTTCCTGCGCGCCGGCGACCTCGACTGCCGCCTGCGCGATCAAGAGACGCCCGCTGAAGCCTACGTCAGAGCCGTAGAAGAGACCTACGCCGCCGTCCGCGCCGCCATCCCGGCGGACGGCCGCCACCTTCCCGTGGTGACCATGGGGCACCTGACCCTCGCCGGCTCGCGGCGAGCCGGTTCGGAGCGCATCCTGATCGGCGGGGTCGAGTCGGTCCCGACGGCGGCCCTTTCGGAAGGCTGCGACTACGTGGCGCTGGGGCACATTCACCGCGCCCAGACCGTCGGGACGGATTCTGTCCGCTACTGCGGCAGCCCCTACCCCGTCGACTTCGACGAGAGTCGCCATCGCCACCTGGTGCTGCTCATCGAGCTGGAACCCTCGCTTCCGTCGCGCCTCGAGGAGCTCGAAACGCCAATTTTTGTCCCCTTCCTGCGCTTCTGCGATCCTCCCGGATCCTGGCAAGATCTGGAAGACGCCGTGGCCGCCTACGACTGGACCCCCTGGGCCAGCCTCCCACGCGACCTCCAGCCGCTGGTGGAGCTGCGCTACGACAGCGCCCAGCCGGTAGGCGAACTGCGCAGCCGTTGCGAAGCCCTGTGCCACGGACGTCCCTTCCGACTGGTCTCGGCACCGCGCGCTGTGGCCACCGATACCAAAGTCCCGGAGTTTGCCCCGCGCACCGACCTCAAGCAGCAGGACGCTCCCGAGGCCGTGCTGCTGCGGCATTGGCAGGCACGCTTCTCGCAGCCGCCCCCCTCTGCGGCACTGGAGCGCTTTCGCGAGGTGCTCGCAGAGCTCGCCGTGGAGGAATCGTGAGGATCCTGGCCATTCGGGGACGCAACATCGCCTCGCTCCTAGACTTCGAGGTGGACTTCCAGGCCGAGCCGCTGCGCTCGGCCGGCATCTTCGCCATCGTAGGGCCCACCGGATCTGGCAAGTCGAGCCTCTTGGATGCGCTGTGCCTAGCGCTCTATCAAGAGGCCCCGCGTCTTGACGGGCTTACCGGGCGCGAGACCCACATCGGCGGCATCCCCCAGTCCGACATCAAGAACCTGCTGCGCCGCGGCAGCGACACCGGCTTTGCCGAATGCGACTTCCAGGGGGGCGACGGCCGCGGTTACCGCGCCCGCTGGGGCTACCGCGCCCCCAAGCGCTCCGGCGCCGCCGTCCAGGAAGAATTGTCGCTGGTGCGCCTGGACGACAATCAAGTCCTCGTGGGCGGAGCCAACCGCAAGGGCGAGTTTCGGAACCGCATCCAGGAGCTGGTAGGGCTGAGCTATGGCCAGTTCACCCGCACGGCGCTCTTGGCCCAGGGGCGCTTCGCGGAGTTCCTGCGCTCGGACGAACGCGAGCGCACCGCACTCCTGGAGCGCCTCACCAGCACCGAGATCTACGGGCGCATCTCCCAGAAGGTCTTCGAGCACGCCCGCGCCGCTCGCGCCACCCGCGACGAACTGGAACGGAACCGACAAAATCTGTCTCAGCTCTCCGCTGAGGAGCGCGAAGCCCGCAAACTGCGGCTCCTCGAGCTGCACCAGGGCATCCCGGGTCTGGAACAGCGAAGCCAGGCGCTGCGGAGCCTCTTAGAAGGTCTCGGGCGGCAAGAGGCACTGCGCCTCACGCAACAGCAGTTGCAAGCAGAGCTGGAGGCCATGCAGCCTCAGCTCAAAGAGGCCGCCCGCCAGTTGGAAGAGGCACGCCAGCAGGATGTTCAGGCCCGCGCCCGTCGCGAGGAGCTGCGTCCCCAACTGGAGGAGGCGCGCCGTCTCGATTCTCAGCTGCACAGCGCCCGGGAACGGCTGGAGGAGCGCGAGGCCGCCCTCGAGCGACTGAAGGAGATGCTTGCGTCCCTAGAAGCCGAGGTCAGCGCCCGCGAAACCGAAGCCGCGAGGCTCCGGCAGGAGCTTCAGGAGCGCGAAAACTGGCTCCAGCTGCGGCGCGGTAAGCTCGAACCGCTGGCTATCGACTGGCCGCGCTGGCGGGAACTGCTGCGCCAGGCCTCGCGGGAGCGCGTCGCCCTGGAGCAGGGGCTCCGGCGCCTCACGAAGGCCCAGGGAAGCCTCGCAGAGGCGTTCCGGGATCGAGAGCAATTTGAGCAGGAACTGTCAAAATCTCCGCTTTCCGAAGAGCTCACGACCGATTCGGCGCACGCGCGTTTGGAAGCCGCCACGACGCGGATCGACGCCCTGGGAGCGCTGCTCCCGTGGCTGGAGCTCTCCAAGGAGATTGAGGCCCACGGCGAGCGGATTCTTCAGGCCAAAGCCCAGGAACAGCCGTTGCAGGCCTGCCTTGCCAGCAGCCTTGCCGCCTGGGAAACCGCGCAACGCCTGCTGGAAGCCACCCGCACGGCACTTTCGGAAAACGTCGAGCACCTGCGCGCGGCCCTGAAGCCGGAGCACCCGTGCCCGGTGTGCGGAAGCCTCGCGCACCCCTGGGGAAACCATGCCCCCGCCTTTGACGCCCTGCTGATCGCGCACCAGCAGGAAGAGGCCCGCACCCGCGAGACCGCCGCCCAGGCGCGCACCGATCTGGAAAAGCTCCACGCCCTCCTGCAGATGGAAGACGAGGCCCGTGCCCGCGCTGCGGCACGGCAAGCAGCGATTGCAGTTGAGCCAGCCCTCTGCTCAGAGGCCCAGGCGGCACAAGATCCCGTTCTCTGGACCCGAGACGAGATCGCCGCGATCCAAACCGAGCAAGCTGCGCTTCTCGAGACCCTCAAGGCGCTGCAAGAACGCGACCACCTCCGCTCCGAATTGCAGGCGGCCGCCACCCGGGCCACCGCCCAAGAGGAGCTCTGCGGGCAGGCAAGCCGCGAACTTGAACGCACCCGCAGCGCCCTGGAAGAGGCCGAGGCCAGCCTGGACGCCCCTTTCCAGGGGCAGGCATGGCGCGAACCGTTCCATGGAAACGCCGATTTCCTGCCGCAGCTGGAAGCCAGGATGGGACAATTCCTGGAAATGCGCGAGGCGGCCGAAACCTTGCGACAGAAACTGGAAACCCTCGCGGCCGGATCGGAGGCGCGCACGGCGGCCTTGGAAGAACGGCGAGGTGAGCATCGGAAAGCGGCCCAGGAAGTCGAGGCGGCCAGCACCGCCCATCAGGCCGTCTCCCGGGCACGCAGTGCCTTCTTCGCAGGGAGGCCGGTTGCCGAGGTGGAAGGCGAACTGGAGGCAAGCCTCCGAAATACGCAAAGTCACCTAGAAACCATCCAACAGGCCCTGCAGGAACAGGAACGAAAACGCTCCGAACTCTCGGGCAAGGCCGCACAGCTGTGCCAGCAGGAGGAGCAGGAAGCCCAGGCGGCACGGCAACGGATCAGTCAGCTATCCCTGGCTACAACTTCGGAAGCCCCAAGCGAAACCGCCCGCGTACAGCTGGAGGAATCTCTCGCAGAGCTTTCCAAAAAGCGCGAAGAACATGCGCGGCTGGAACTGGAGCTTTCTCAGGACGAGGCGGTCCGGGTGCGGGCCGAAGCCCTGGAACAGGAACTAGAAACCGCGCGTACGGCCCTGGAAGCATGGGACCTGCTCAGCGAGCAGATCGGCTCAAGCGATGGCCAGCGTTTCAGCCGCATCGCCCAGCAGTACACCCTAGAGATCCTCTTGGAGGAGGCCAACCGCCAGCTCACCACCATCGCGCCGCGCTATGCCCTGAAGATGCTCCCGGACTCGATGCACTTCGGGGTGATCGACCACGAGAGCTACGACGAATTGCGTCCGGTTCACACCCTCTCGGGCGGCGAGAGCTTCCTGGTCTCGCTGGGCCTAGCGCTCGGACTTTCGCACATGGCGGGCGGTGATCTCTCGGTGGAGACGCTCTTCATCGACGAGGGCTTTGGCACTCTGGACTCAGAATCGCTGCGTCATGTGCTGGCCGCGCTGGGGAGCCTCCAGGCCCAAGGCCGCAAGGTGGGGCTCATCACCCACGTGGAAGAGATGAAGGCCGAAATCCCGGTGCATATCGAGGTCCTGCCGCAGGGCCAAGGAGCCAGCCGAGTGCGGGTGGTCGGGTAGCTACCTTTCCTCCCCGAATGAGCAATTTCGTCCACCTCCATGTCCGCACCGAGTATTCCATGCTCGAGGGGGCTATCAAGCTCAAGCCCCTGTTCAAGAAGCTGCCTGATCTCGGCTTCTCCGCCCTGGCCCTGACCGACATCGGGACCATGATGCCCGCCATCGAGTTCCAGTATCTGAGCAAGGATGCCGGCATCCATCCGATCCTGGGCACCGAACTCTGGGTGGCCTCCGACCGCATGGCTCCCAATACGCCCGCCTACCCGGTGGTGGCTCTCTGCGCCACCTTGGAAGAGGGCTATCGCAACCTCTGCAAGATCATCTCGCTTTCCCACCGCGAGTCCTACCTGAACGGCCGCCCCCGCGTCGATCGCGCCCTGATCTCTCAGTACCACGAGGGGCTCATCTTCCTCTCGGGCGGCTTCGAGTCCGAGATCGACCGTTTGCTTCGCGAAGGCAAGCTCGACCGCGCCCGCGAGGCGGCCTCCGGATGGCGCGATCTCGCCGGCGAGGGGAACTTCTACCTGGAGATGAACCACCATCTCCTCCCCGACGACGACGCCCTTTGCGAGGCCATGGCCACCTTAGGACAGGAACTGTCTATCCCGCTCGTGGCCACCAACAGCGCCCGCTGCATCACCCGGGAAGACCACGAGGTGCTGGAGATCCTGGCCTGCATTCGCACCGGCAAGCGGCTGGACGACCCCGACCTGGACAAACTTCCTTCGCGCGAGTTCCACCTCAAGACCGCCGACGAGATGTGCCAGCTCTTCGCGCGCTGGCCAGAAGCTTGCGACAACACCCTGGCGATCGCCGAGCGCTGCCAGGCCGAGATTCCCACCGGAGCCTACTTCTACCCCAAGTTTCCGCTGCCGGAAGGTTTTACCAACGACGACGACTACCTCTCGCACATCTCCCACGAGGGGCTGAAGACTCACTATCCGGACGACGACGGCACCGCCTTAAAGCGCCTCGAGTACGAGCTCGAGATGATGAAGAAGATGAAGGTCGCGGGCTACATGCTCATCGTGGCCGACTTCGTGCGCGCGGCGGCCGAACTGGACATCCCGGTGGGCCCAGGACGCGGCTCGGCGGTGGGCTCCATCGTGGCCTACTGCACCGGCATCACGAGCGTCGACCCGCTCAAGTATGCGCTCCTCTTCGAGCGCTTCCTGAATCCCGAGCGCGTGACGATGCCCGATATCGACACCGACTTCTCGGACCTCGATCGCGGCCGGATCATCCAGTACGTGCGCGACAAGTACGGCGCGAGCTCAGTGTCGCAGGTGATCACCTACGGGCGCCTCATGAGCAAGGCCGCCTTCAAGGACACGGCGCGCGTGCTGGGGCTGGACCACAACCAGGTCAACCGGCTTACGAAGCTCTTCCCGCCTCCCGACGCCGGAAAGCCACCAAGCCTTGAAGAGGCGATCACCAACTCGCCGCAGCTCAAGGAGGAGCTGGAAAAGCCCGAGAACGCAAACTACAAGCACGCCTACGAGACCGCCCGCAAGGTAGAAGGCTACGTGCGCCAGACCGGCGTCCACGCCGCCGCCGTCATCATCGCCCCCGACGTGGTCGACCACTTTGCTCCCCTCTACTGCCCCGAAGGCAAGCCCAACGACGTGGTGGTCCAGTACTCCAAGGAGTACGTGGAAAATATCGGGCTCCTCAAGATGGACTTCCTGGGGCTGCGCAACCTCTCGGTGATCCAGGAGACCTGCGCCTTCATCAAGGAGGAGCACGGAGTGGATGTCGATGTCGGGAAGCTGCCCGACGGCGATCCCGAGACCTACGCCATGCTCTCGCGCGGCGACACCGTGGGCGTCTTCCAGTTCGAGTCCCGCGGCATGCAGGACTACCTGCGCAAGCTCATGCCCGAGCGCATGGAAGACCTGATCGCCATGAACGCCCTGTACCGCCCGGGCCCCATGGACCAGATCCCGACCTTCATCCGCTGCAAGCAGGGGCTGGAGCCGATCGACTGCTACCACCCCGACCTTGAGCCGATCCTGGGCACCACCTACGGGGTGATGGTCTACCAGGAACAGGTGATGGCCATCGCCCAGACCCTGGCCGGCTACACCCTGGGCGGCGCTGATCTGCTGCGGCGTCTGATGGCCAAAAAAGCCAAGGAAAAGCTGCTCCACGAAGAGCCAAAATTTGTCGGCGGCGCCATCAAGCGGGGCTACCCCAAGGAGCTCGCCAAGAAGGTCTGGGATCTCCTGATCCCCTTCGCCGCCTACGCCTTCAACAAGAGCCACGCCGCCGCCTACGCCGTGGTGGCCTACCAGACCGCCTGGCTCAAGGCCCACTACTGCGCCGAATACCTGGCCGCCAACTGCAACTCGGAACTGGACAAGACCGAGCGGCTGGTGCAGCTGGTAGACGAATGCAAGCGCCAGCACATCGAAGTTCTGGCCCCCGACGTGCAGGTGTCCCGGGCCGGCTTCTCGGTGCAGCATGGCAAGTTCGTCTACGGACTCGCGGGCATCAAGAACGTGGGACGCTCGGTGGCCGAGGCCATCGTGGTCGAGCGCAAGCAGGACGGCCCCTACCAGGACATCTTCGATCTGTGCCGCCGCATCGGAACCCAAGCCCTGCCGCGCCGCGCCTTGGAAAGCCTCGTGATGGCCGGAGCCCTGGACAAGCTTCCCGGTACCCGCGCCCAACTCTTTGCCGCCATTCCCGACGCCATGCAGTTTGCCGCCAGCAACAACGGCCCGAAGGAACAAGTGAGCCTCTTCGACATGGGCGGCGGCGATGGCGGCCTGGAACTGCCGCCTCCTACCCTTCCCGACATCGCTCCCTGGAGCTACGAAGACGTTTTGGGCAAGGAGCGCGAAGTGCTGGGGATGTACTTCTCGGGACACCCTCTGCAGCCTTTCCGCGACGATGTCGAAGGCCTTTGCGTACCACTCTCTGCCGTGGTGAGTGACGATCCGTTGCCCGAGGAATTCGTAGTGGGAGGTCTCGTGCGCAGCTGCCGCACCCGCCTCAACAAAGACAATCAGCAGTTCGCCTTCGTGGAACTGGAAGACTTCACTGGCACTTGCGAAGTGGCCTTCTGGACCGACGCCTGGCGCAACGCCTCAAGCGAAGTGGAAGAAGGCCGCATGGTGATGCTGCGGGTCAAGACCCGCATGCGCCGCATGGAGGCAAGCGAGGACGGAAACGACGAGACGCCGCCCCGACGCGAATTGGAAGGCCTCAGGGCCGCCCCCCTCTCGGATGCCCGGCGTGCCCTGTGCGACACCGTCCACATCAGCCTCGACACTCGCGTGCTGCCGCCAACGCTTCGCGAGAAGGTGGAGACCATCTGCGCCGCCCACCCCGGCAACTGCCGCCTAGTCATGCATGTGCGCTCCCCCAGCGGCACCTGGCTTCTGGAAGCGCGAGCCTTCCGGCTCGACCCTTCCAAGGAGACCATCGAGGAGCTGCGCGTGGAACTGGGGCCCGAAAACGTCTGGATCTCCGGAAGGAAATGAGCGATGCGCGATGACGACCTCGTCTGGTCCTCGGACCCCGAAGTGCGAAAGAACCTGCCCACCGGCTCGATGTCCGGATCGCGCAGCCGCCGTCCGCCCCCGCCACCTCCCGGCGCTCCCGAGCGCAAGCATCTGCCCAAGGGGCCCTGCGTCTCGCTGGAAACGGCCGGCCGCAAGGGCAAAGGCGTGACGCTGATCACCGGGCTTGCCCTGCCGCCTTCGGAACTGGAAGCCTTGAGCAAGAAGCTGAAGGCCTTGTGCGGCACCGGCGGCACCGTCAAGGACGGCGTGGTGGAAATCCAAGGCGACCACCGCGTCAAGGTGCAGGACGCCCTGGCCAAATCCGGCATCGCGGCCCGCAGGATCGGAGGGTGAGCCCCGAAGATCTCGAGTGGCTGCTGGGCGAGGGAGTAGAGATTCTCGCAGAGCTCCAGAGCTCTCCGGCCGAAGACGCCTTGGCGCTGGGAACGGCGTTGCGCAATCGGCTGCCCGCTGCCCGAGCGCGACTGGTGCAAGAACAGCTGGAGCTGCGAGAACGCGCTGTCGTGAAATTCGGCGACCTGGCGTGCCGCATGCTCTTCACGCGACGCCTCTTGGAACAGGCCACCGGCGCGCAAGTGGCCCGCCACAAGGTCGAGCGCTTCAAGGACCTCGCGGCCCATCCTCTCTTTGATCTCTGCTGCGGCGCTGGCGGCGATGCCCTGTCCTTCTTCCAGGCGGGCCTTTCCCCCACCCTCGTCGATCAAGACCCGGTAGCGCTCGCCCTGGCGCACCACAACTTGGCCCAAGCGGGATACCAGGCGCACACGCTAAAGGCCACTCTGCCCGAGCTTCCCGAGACGCCGGGAGTTTTTCACCTTGATCCAGACCGCCGCGCCCAAGGGCACGAGCGCGCCGAGGACCGCTGGGACGCCAAGGGCCTTTCACCCGACCCGGCCGGCATTCGTCAGATTCTGTCTCGCTGTCCAGACGGGGCCATCAAGCTCTCTCCGGGAACGCCTCCCGAGGTGCTAGAAATCTCCTGCGAGCGCGAGTTCGTGGGGGTGCGCGACGAAGCTCGCGAGTTGGTGCTGTGGTGCGGCGCCCTGGGCGAGCCGGGACTGGTACGCGCCACCGAATTTGGCCCCGAGGGGCGCTGCGAAACCTGGGCGACCAGCCAATCCTCCTTGGAGGAGGCCTTCCAGGACGACCCCGCCGAAGAGCCGCAGGAATACCTGCACGAGCCGGTCAAGGCGCTGGTGCGCAGCCATCTGTTTGCCGCCTACGGCCAGAGCCGCGGCCTTTGCCTGCTGGACGCCACCACCGCCTGGCTCACCGGTGCGCAGCCGCTAGAATCGACGCTCCTGAAGAGCTACCGCATCCTCGCCCACGCCCCGCTCACCAAGAACGCCGAGACGCGCCTGCTTCAGGAGACGGGTCGTTCCTGCGGCGCCGTGAAGAAGCGCGGCGTGGCGGTGGTCCCCGAGGACGCCCAGCGCCAGCTGCGCAAGCTGGAAGGCCCTCCGGCGATCCTCGCCTACTTCCGAGTGCGGGGCCGCAAATGGTGCGCTGTGCTGGAACCTGCGGGCGGTTAGTTAGATTCGTCTCATTATGGACAATAACCTCGTCGTCTGCATCATGGCCGGTGGCTCGGGAACCCGCTTCTGGCCGATGTCCCGCCCCGACCGCCCCAAACAGTTTCTCAACCTCACCGGCGACCGCACCATGCTGCAGGTCACCTACGACCGGCTTTCCGGCCTCGTGACGCCCGCGCAGGTGCTGGTGCTCACAAACGGCAAGTTCGTCGACCTCGCCCACGAGCAGTTGCCCGAGCTACCGCCAGAAAATGTCATCGGCGAGCCCATGGCCCGCGACACCTCCGGTGCCGTGGCGCTGGCCGCTGCCCTTTGCCAGGAGCGCTTCCCCGGCTGCGTCATGGCGGTGCTCGCCGCCGACCACACCATATCCCCCATCGCGACCTTTCAGCAGGATTTGTCCGCCGCCGCTGCGCTGGCACGCGCCCAGGGCGGACTCTACACCTTTGGTATCCCGCCGCGCGATCCCGCCACCGGCTACGGCTACCTGGAGCTGGGGGACGAGATCGGTCGCGAAGGCAGCACCGTGTGCCATCGCCTCAAAGCCGTCCGCGAGAAGCCCGACCTAGAGACGGCCAAGTCGTTCCTTGCGAAGGGCGGCTATCTGTGGAATTCCGGCATGTTCGTGTGGCGCGCCGAGGATATCCAGCGCGAGATCGCCGCGCATCTGCCAGCCCACCACGCGGCCATGGTCCCGGTCGCCAAGGCCTGGGGAACCGACGCTTTCGAGGCAGCCCTGCGCACGGCCTTTGAGCCGCTCCCCAAGATCTCCATCGACTTCGGCGTCATGGAGAAGGCAAAGGACGTTCGCTGCCTGATCGCCCGTTTCGACTGGAACGACGTGGGCGGCTGGGTCGCTCTGGAGGAGGTCCTGCCGCGCGACGCCCAGGGCAACTGGACCCAGGGCAAGCTCCTCTCGCTCGACGCCACCGGAAACATCGCCGTCAGCGAAGACCCGGATCACCAGCTGGTGCTCCTGGGGGTCGACGACCTGGTAGTGGTGCACACCCCCGGCGCCACTCTGGTGTGCCGCAAGGATCAGGCTCAACGCATCAAGACCGTCGCCGAGACCCTCGCCAGCCGATGAACGGCCTCGCCACCGCCATTGCCTATCTGACCATCCTGCGGCTTCCCGGCAAGCGGGAGTTCGATCTGCGCCGCGCCGTGATCTGGTTTCCCATCGTGGGGCTCTTGATTGGCTCCCTGCTCGCGGTGGCCTGGACAGGTCTTGTCCATTCGGTGCCGCGCCCGGTGGCGACCTTCCTCACGGTGCTCCTGTGGGTGTGGCTCACCGGCGGCATGCACCTGGACGGCCTTTCCGACACCGCCGACGCCCTGCTTTCGTGGCGCAACCGCGACAACATGTTCGCCGTGATGCGCTCCCCGCAGATCGGCGCCATCGGCATGGTCTCGTTGGTGGGAGTGCTCCTGGCCAAGGCGGTGGCGCTCCACAACCTGCCCGACTCCAAGGCCGCGGCGGCGCTCCTCTGCGCGCCGCTCTTCGGGCGCTCGGCGCAGTTGCTTTCTACCTGCCTGCTCCCCTATGCCAAGGAAAAGGGCGTGGCGGTGACGGCCTTTGAGGTCACCCGCAAATGGCCGCGCCTCCTGGTTGCCATTGTGCCCCTGGGCCTCTGCATCCAGCTCGGCTGGGAAACCGCCATCATCGTGGCTATCGGAATCGTCGCGCTGACCTCCGTGCTCTTGCGGCGCATCCGCAAGCTGCTAGGCGGCATGACCGGCGACACTTTAGGAGCTCTGACAGAAATTGTCGAAGCCGCGGTGCTGGTCCTTGCCACCGCCACCCCCCCCCCCTGGCCCTGGTTCTGAGATCCCTCGGAAGGGCCTAAGCCCTCCCGAGGCTCATCTTAGGCCAGCGCCGCCGAGACGATCTCGCGAGCCTCGTCCTGGATAGACTTCAGGTGCGACTCGCCCTTGAAAGACTCGGCGTAGATCTTGTACACGTCCTCGGTGCCCGAGGGACGAGCCGCAAACCAGCCGTTCTCGGTGGTCACCTTGAGACCGCCGATGGCCGCGCCGTTCCCTGGAGCGTTGACGAGCTTCGCCGTGATGGCCTCGCCAGCAAGCGTGGTAGCCTTCACCGACTCGGGCGAGAGCTTCGAGAGCTTGGCCTTCTCTTCGCGATTGGCCGGGGCGTCCACGCGCTCGTAGACGGGCGATCCGAACTGCTTCTCGAGCTCCTGGTAGTGCACTCCCGGATCCTTGCCAGTGACGGCCGTGATCTCGGCTGCCAGCAGGTTCAGGATGATGCCGTCCTTGTCGGTGCTCCACACCGAGCCGTCCTTCTTGAGGAAGGAGGCGCCAGCGCTCTCCTCGCCGCCGAAGCCGAAGGAACCGTCCACCAGTCCGCTCACGAACCACTTGAAGCCCACCGGCACTTCGCAGAGCTTGCGCCCGAGGCTTGCCGCCACGCGATCGATCATGCTCGATGAGACCAGGGTCTTGCCAATGGCGGCGTCGGCCTTCCATCCCTTGCGGGCGCCCCCGAAGAGGTACTGGATGGCCACGGCCAGGTAGTGGTTGGGATTCAAAAGTCCCACCGAAGGAGCCACGATGCCGTGACGATCGGTGTCGGAGTCGTTGCCGAAGGCGATGTCGAAGCGGTCCTTGAGCGCCACCAGGCTCGCCATGGCCCAGGGGGACGAGCAGTCCATGCGGATCTTGCCGTCGCGGTCCACCGTCATGAAGCTGTAGGTCGGATCAACCACCGGATTGACCACCGTGATGTCGAGGCCGTAGCGCTCGGCAATGGGCTCCCAGTACTTCACGCCGGCTCCGCCCATAGGGTCGACGCCGATCTTGAGTCCAGAGCGCTTGATGGCCTCGAACTCGATGATGGAGCCCAGGTCGGCCACGTACTCGCCCAGGAAGTCGAACTCCTTGACAAATCCTGTCGCCTTGGCCTTGGCCAGGGTGACGCGCTTCACGTCCTTGAGGCCCTCGCGCAGGATCTCGTTGGCGCGGTCCTGGATCTTCTTGGTGACGCCGGTGTCGGCCGGCCCGCCGTTGGTGGGATTGTACTTGAAGCCGCCGTCGGAGGGCGGATTGTGGCTCGGAGTAATGACGATGCCATCAGAAAGGCCCGAGGTCTTTCCCTTGTTGTAGGCGATGATGGCGTGGGAGACCGACGGGGTCGGCGTGAAACCGCCGCCGGTCTGCACCAGGGCCGTGACGCCGTGGGCGGCCAGCACTTCCAGGGCGGTGTCGCGGGCCGGCACCGAAAGAGCATGGGTGTCGATGCCCACGAAGACCGGGCCGGTGATCCCCTCGGCCTTGCGGTATTCCACCAGCGCCTGGGTGATGGCCAGGATGTGGTTCTCGTTAAAGGCCGTCTTGAAGGAGCTGCCGCGATGCCCGGAAGTTCCGAAGGCCACCTGCTGCTCGGGAATGGACACATCCGGCTTGCCTGTATAGTAGGCGGTCAAGAGCTCGGGCAGGTAGACGAGGATGTCGCGCGGAGCAGGCTTTCCCGCGAGCGGATGGATGGACATGTGGACTTCCTTGGCGTTTGGGTCGATGCGACTGGCCCGACGACACCGCGGCGCCGCGGACCATTTTTGTGAAGTCAAAGATAACTTTGGGCAACTCCCGCAAAGCTCCAGGACATTCTCAAATTGGTTATACTGTATGCATAATCACCGTTGGCGCGCCTTGACGCCGACACGACCTGTCCGCCACCTGTCCGGACCTCAGCTAAGCACCCTGTCATCCAAAGGCTGACCCCAATGCTTCTATCACTGCTTCTTGCCGGATCCTTTTCCGCAGCTACCGCAGTTCCTCACCTCATGCTGCATTTGCGCGCCGATACCGGAATCGAACTTTCGGCCTCTGGGCATGTCACCAAGTGGAAGGATCTCTCGCCCCGCCAAGCGGTCTACCAAGCCGCCAAGGGCGACACCACCTATCGCCCCACCGTCGTCGCCGACGGCATCGGTGGCTACCCGGCGGTGCGCTTTTCCGGATCCCAAGCGCTTCAGGATTCCTCTTCACTGCCGCTCGATTCCGGCTGCACCATCCTTATCGTCGCCCAGGACAGCTCCGGCAAGGACGCCGAGACGGGACTTCTGGACAAGGGCTATGAAGACTTGGCCCTGGCCCTCTGGGGAGGGAGTGTCGGAAACCTCACCTTCAGCTATTCGTACAAAGCGACGCTTGCCCACTCGAGTCTCGACACTTCCGCCCCGACGCTTTTCGAGTCCTCTTGGGGAGACTCCATAGCCAAGCTCTACGCCAACGGCAAACTGCTCGACTCGGAGCACCAGTCCTACATCCTCGATTCCTCATACCGGAAGAAGGTCACCACCCTCGGCGGAGCCGTCAACAATTACGGAACTCTCGACAACTTCCTCAAAGGCAGGATCGCCGAGGTTCGCGTCTATGCCGGAGTCCTGACGGACTCGCTGCGCATGAGCATTGAAGACAGCTTGCTCAAGCGTTACCAGGTAGCCCAACCGCCACACCTCATCCTTCATCTGCGCGCAGATACCGGAGTCGAACATTCCGCCTCCGGCCTCGTCTCCAAGTGGAAGGACCTTTCCGCTCGACACACCGACTTTGCCCCCGCCAGCGGCGACACCTTGCAACGCCCAGCGCTCGACTCCCACGGCATTGGCAACAAGGCCTCGATCCATTTCTCTGGAAGCCAAGCGCTCCAGGACACATCCTCGCTGCCGCTCGATTCCGGCTGCACCATCCTCATCGTCGCCCAGGACAGCTCCGGCAAGGGCGCCCTGACGGGGCTTCTCGACAAGGGCGCTGACGACTACGCCTTGGCTCTCTGGGGAGGTACGGCAGGGAACGTCACATTCAGCCTCTCCTGGGAACAAACCATCGCTCATTCTCAGCTCGATACGGCAGCTCCAATGCTCTACGAAGCCACATCGGACGGGAACCTTGCAAAGATCTTCGCTAATGGAACACTCTTGGACTCCGCGTTCCGCATCACCTCCTCTTCGTACAACATTCCGCAGCGCAACAAGGTCACGACACTCGGCGCCAGCCTTAACGCCTCCGGTACCATCCTCGGTTACTTCCTAAAGGGGGAGATCTCCGAAGTCCGCGTCTATTCCGGAGTTCTTCCAGATTCGCTGCGCAAGGTCGTCGAGGACAGCCTCATCGCCCGCTACATCGACACGACAAAGTCTCCCTCCGCCATTGCGGCGCACTCCCGCCTTTCCAGCCTTCCACGGCTTTCGCAGTTGCACGACGGCAACCTCCTGATCGAGGGCACCACTCCGCTGGGGCTGTTCGGAATCGATGGCCGCGCCATCCGCTTTACCAGCACCCAAGCGCAGGGGGGGATGCTGCTCAAGCCAAGCAAGTCCCTGGCTCCGGGACAATATTTGTTGCCTACAAAGAACGGGACAGTCCGCTTCGTCGTCATGCGGCCTTAAGTCTCAAGCTTGAAAGGGCATTTGGCAGGCACATGTATTTTTGACATCGGAGGATTGACCGATGATCGCTGCCAGTGCCCTGACTCTTTGCGCCGCCTTGATGGCTGCCCCCAAGGGGAACCTTGAGGCGACCCTGCACGCCCTCCATTGGAACGGCCAGTCCAGCATCCGCCTCGACGTCCAGGGGAAGACCGTAGCCATCGACCCCTACCAGATTCATCACAGCTACGTGGCCGACGTGGTGCTCATCACCCATCCCCACTCCGACCACTTCTCGCCTGCGGACCTCGCCAAGGTGGTCGGAATCCGCACCGTGATCGCAGCCCCGCCCGAGTGCCTAACCGAACTCCGCAAGCACTTCCCGCGCAATACCTTCGTTGCCGTCCATCCCGGTTTTCGTCAGACCTTGGCCGGCATTCCCGTGGAAGCCGTACCGGCCTACAACATCATCAAAAAGGACAAGCACCCCAAGTCCAAGGGATGGGTGGGATACATTCTCACAGTGGACGGCGTGCGCCTCTACCATTCCGGCGACACCGAGCGCATCCCCGAGATGAAAGATTTTACCGCCGACATTGCTTTGCTGCCACTTGGCCAGACCTACACCATGAACTCGGTTCAGGAAGCCGCAGCCGCAGCCCAAGACGTCCACGCCAAGATCGCCATCCCCATCCATTACGGCCTCTACGAAGGCAAGGCAAGTGATGCCGATCTCTTCGCCAAGGACTTGCAAGGGAAGGTACGAGTCATGAAATTGGTTCGCGAGTAAACGACCCCGGCCCCACAATTACCTCCCCTCCCCGCTCCGTAAAAGGGTATCTTCGACCGATGCGCGTCGCATTGCTCACCAACGAATATCCCCCCCACGTCTACGGCGGGGCAGGCGTCCACATTGATCACCTCTCCCGCGAGCTCGCGAAGCTCTGCGAGGTCAAGGTGTTCTGCTTTGGCGAGCAGAAGGTGGAAAGCGGTCCCCTGCAGGTGGAAGGCTTTGCCCCCCTCCCCGTGAACTGCCTGGACAAGCGCCACGAAGGCGCCTACAACGCCCTCTCGCGCAACCTTGCCATGAGCGCCGCCATGGAGGGCTTCGATCTCGTCCACTGCCACACTTGGTACACCCACTTCGCCGGGGTGCTGGCGCGCACCGTCCATCAGATTCCGCTAGTGCTCACCACCCACAGCCTGGAACCGTCGCGCCCCTGGAAAGCCGAGCAGCTCGGCCAGGGAGGCTACAACCTCTCCTGCTGGATTGAGGGCACCGCCTACAAGACGGCCGACGGCGTAATGGCCGTGAGCCAGGGCATGAGCCGCGACGCCCAGCGCTTCTACGGCGTCACCCCTTCGCGTATCGGCATCGTTCACAACGGCATCGACCTCTCGGAATGCCGCACCGAAGCCGACCCCGCCCACCTGGAAAGCCTGGGCATCGACACGGCGCGTCCCTTCGTGCTCTTCGTGGGCCGCATCACCCGCCAGAAGGGCATCCACCATTTCCTCCACGCCGCCCGACATCTGGATGCCCAGGCCCAGATCGTGCTCGCGGCCAGCAGTCCCGACACTCCAGAGATGGAAGCCGAAGTCGAGGAAGCCGTCAAGTTCCTGAAGCTCACCCGCAGCGGAGTCGTGTGGATTCGCGAGGCCGTGGACCGCGACCGCTTGGCATCCCTCTACGCCGGTGCCGCCGTCTTCGTCTGCCCCAGCATCTACGAGCCCTTTGGCATCACCAACCTCGAGGCCATGGGCTCCAAGACCCCGGTGGTAGCGTCTCATGTCGGCGGCATCCCCGAGATCATCACCGAAGGCGAAACCGGGCACCTCGTCACCTTCTCGCCTGTCTCCGACACCGACCCGGAACCTCAGGCCCCCGAGCTGTTCGCCCGCGACCTGGCGCTTCGCATCAATGCCCTGTTGCGCGATCCAGCCAAGGCCGCCCGCATGGGAGAAGCCGCCCGCGAGCGCGTCGAGGAGGTCTTCAGCTGGCCCGCCATCGCCCGTCAGACGCTGGAGTTTTACCAGAGCACCATCGGTCGCTACAAGGCTGAAAACCGCCTCTGAGACGAAAGCCCACGCAAGAGGCATCTTTCCTTCCGTGGGACATCTGCAAAACAAATTTGATCGGGCAAGCTCCACCTACGAGGAGCATTCACAGGTACAGAAGGAGATGGCGCAAGCGCTCGTCTCCCAGTTGCCTGAAGATTTTTCGCCAACCTCCATTCTGGAACTGGCCTGCGGCACCGGGCATCTGACCCGGCAGCTGCGTCAGCGCTTTCCAAGCTCCCCGATCCTGGCCACCGACGCCTCGGTCGGCATGCTGGAAAAGGCCCGAGGCAAGTTCGGTCCCGACGAGCCGCTGGCCTTCGAGTGCCTTGATGTGCTGGAAGGCTTGGCCGGTCGCCAGGCCGACTTGATTGCTTCGGCGGCCCTAGTCCAATGGCTTCCCGACCTTGGTGGCCATTTCCAAGCCGTGGCGACAGCTCTTCCAGAAGGAGGACTCTATGCCGTCTCGGCCTTTTGCCGCAGCAACTTCCCCGAGCTCAACGTCCTTCTGGCGGAGCCTCCCTTCAGCTACCACGACTTTCCCGGCCATCGCCTGGAAGACGCCGAAGCCATGGCCCAAGGCTCTGGCTTTGAAGTCGTGAACTCCGCCCAGCATTCTTTGGCGGTCCCCTATGCGTCGGCCCGTGCCTTCCTGGCCATGCTCAAGGCCACCGGCGCCGTCCGCGCCCCGGAACGTCCGCCCAGCCGCGCCCGAGCCGTTTTTCTGCTGCGGGAACTGGAACGCACCGCGGCCCGCGACGACGGATTGCCAGGAATTGTCGCCACCTGGAAGCCTTGGTACTTGGTCTTGCGAAAGATCGCCCTTTCCAAGGGCACGGTGGCGGGTTAAATTGATGAACGGAGAGGTGGCAGAGTGGTCGATTGCGGCGGACTCGAAATCCGTTGTGGGGCAACCCACCGGGGGTTCAAATCCCTCCCTCTCCGTACTTCCCTCGCTGTGAGGGAACAAGAATGCCAGGGCCTGCGCGGCATTGGACGACTGAATCCGCCAGGGCCGGAAGGCAGCAACGGTAAGACGAAACCAATGAGCGCCGCAGCAACCCTGGTTTCTTTCGTTTTGGCATTATGCCGACCGCCAAAAGGTGCTATGCTGAATTCCATGCGCAGCTTGCCGCTCCTCGTCGCCTTCCTCGTCTTGGCAGGCTGTCACAAGCAGACACCGCCTGCCGCTGGTGGGGTTCCGCAGCGCATCGTCTCCATCACCATCACTGGCGATGTCTTGCTTGATGCCCTGCACATCGCCCCGGCACGCATCCAAGCGGTCAGCGCCCTGGCAGACGATTCCGGCATCCACGAAGCGGCCGGATGCTTTGCGGGGAAACCGCGACTCGGGGCCAACCTGGAAAAGATCCTCGCCCTGCGCCCCGATCTGGTGATCGTCGGCTCCTTTCACGATCCCGCCTTTCTGCAAGGCCTGAATGATGCCGGCGTGCCATTGCTGCATCTTGAGGATCCTTCGAGCATCGCCCGCGTGCGCGACTTTCTGCACACCGCCTCCACTCGCTTGGGAGCCGCCGCCACCGGCGATAGCTTGGTGCATTGGATGGACTCGACACTTGCCGCCGTAGAGGCCCGCAACCGCAGTTGCCCCGCAGACACGCCGTCGGTGCTCTACTGGTCGGACGGCTACACCGCCGGCACCCAGTGCACCCTGAACGAGCTCATGCACATCGCCGGGGTCCGCAACCTGGGGGCCAACATTGGCCGAGTGCGGGCCAGCCGCATTGCCACCGAGGACTTGGCAGGACTCTCTCCCGACTGGATCTTACTTTCCGATTGGCACCACCAGGGGGAGATCCCCTTCCCCGAGCAAGCCAAGCGCCTTTCGGCCTGGAAAAACGGGAAGATCGTCCACCTCTCCGGCAAGCTGTTGCTTTCCACCAGCCACCGTCTAGCCTTAGCGGCCGATTCGCTGCAGAAGGCCTTCCATCGAGGCTGTGAGAAATGACAGTTTCATGTTATCTTTACCGATCTTTGCAGGCCACTTTAGCTCAGTTGGTAGAGCAACGCATTCGTAATGCGTGGGTCGGCGGTCCGAATCCGCCAAGTGGCTCTTTTTCGATTTCCCTTTCGAGCCATAAGAAGGACTCTCTATGAGTCCTCTTTTGCGTCGGAAGCGCCCCATCTCCTCGCTGCTGCACAATCCCATCATCATCGCTTGGGATCGTTTGGTGCGGCGCCTGCACGATGCCCGCTCCATCGGCTATTTGACGGTCTTCCTCATCCTCGTAGCGGTGTTGGGAATCAGTTGGCACCTGTGGCAGGTGACAATTTCCGGTCAACAAAAGGCGTGGGTGGTCTTCTCGCACAACGCCGAAGCCATCTCGGCCCTGCAGAATGACGACCCGGTGGTCATCAGCGGCGTCTTGGTGGGACGCGTAGACCATATCGAACCCATCCCGGACGGCGCCCGCGTGTTGGTGACCTTTTTCAACTACCAGAAGCTTCGCGTCGACGCCCACGCCATCAATTTCCCGCAAGGGCTGATGGGACAGCGCGCCGTTGTCATCGATCGCGGCGATGCTGCCGAACAGCTCCGGGATGGCGGCTCCATTGCCGGTCGTTTCCAGCCGGGAATGGCCGAGACCATGAGCCAGATCCAAGTGCTGGTCGCCAAGGTGAATGCCGTCAACCGGCAGAGCCAAGCTTGGATCCAGGGGGATAGCCTCCACGCCCCGGCCTATCAGCGCATCCAGAAGACCATCGCGACGCTGCAGACGGTGGCCGCCGATATCGATGCCGCGACGAATTTTGCAGCCCAGGCCAGCGGCAAACTTTCCCAGGTCGACGACTTCAGCCGTTCATTGCAGGGCGGCCTGCATTCTACCGACGCCACCATCACCAAGGCGGATGGCGCCTTGGATCCGGCGCTAGACAAGCTGCAGCGCGACATCGCCGCCATTCGCCCCCTGATCGGCCGGCTGGACACCTTGAACGCTCAATTGCACGACACCAGCTCGGCCCTGATTCGCACCCTTTACGACGACTCGCTCTACCGCCAACTGGAATCGCTCAACCACTCGGTGCGCGAAGCCGAAGACATGGCGAAAGGGCGCATGAAGATTCCGTTCCATTTCAATCTGTGGCGCACCTTCCGCTTCAGCCGCCCCGAACGCAAGAATCTTCCTTAGCCGAACGTTTGTCCTGCGAAAACATCCGTTCTTACCAAATTGGAACGGATTGGCAACTCCCTATGGAAGGGCAAAACGGGCTCAGGACCATCGGCCTCGCCGAGCGAGAAAGCTCACTCCCCCTTCAGTGCCCCTTCCTTCTTCTCGCGGATCATTTGCCTGGCAGCCTCCAAGAAGAGACCAGCCAAGGCATGCAGGTCTTCGGGGCCATTGATAGCAACCCGGGATTCGGCGAAAGCACTCGGCTCCATCATCGAAAAACCTTCGGGAAGATTCCTCGCGACGTAGTCCCGATCAAGCGCCACCCCAAGCCAAGGGCGCTTAGCTTCGGTGACAATCCGCACCACCCAACAGGAGGGCTTGTTCAGGTAGATGCCGAAGTAGGCGGTGGTGTCCTTGTAGGCCAGTGCCACCGGGACATCCTTCTTCAGGCTGCCGTCGTGGATCAAGGCATCCCTAAGTTCGCTGGCATCGAATAGCGACTTCAGGATCTCGAAGGCGCGCAGCTCCCTCTCGGTGGTGATGATTTGCCTTGGATTCTCGCTGTGGATCGCCTCCTCAGTGCCGTTTAGGTCAGATTCCGTCTCGTTTCCGGTGACATCGGGAATGACCTGAGTGGAATTGGCCGCCTCCTCTTCCATGGCGGTGATGGAACGGCGCACGATGTCCCGGATCATCCTGGTGATAGCCGCCTTGGCGATTGGCCGAAAGCGCTCCACGACGTTTCCATTGACGATGCCGTCGTACATCTTCTCGGACTTCAGAATCCAGCGGATCAGGTACTCCGAGGGGTCCCGATCCTTGAGGTCCAGCTCGTCCCGCAGAAAACTTGCCATGTTGGCGGTGTACTTGAGTTCAGTCGCATAGTCGCGAATTGCCTCAGGGGAAAATACCGCCTTGGCAAAGCGCGCCATCACGTCCAAGCCCTGGTCAGCGGCCTCCAGCCTCACCACGTGGAAGGGCTGAGCGTCCATGAGGTTGGGGTCCCCGGTGTCGGTGAAGAAGCGCCACTCGATGCCGTTAGTCAGGATTCCAAGCGTCACGGTGCCAGTCGAGTTAAAGTAGCGGGCCAGCTGGCCCTCACAGCCGTCTAGCGCCGCGTCGATCGACTTCACCTCGAGGTAGATCTTGGGGACTCCGCCAATGCTAATGGCAAGATCCACTTTCTCCTTCTGTCCGGCTTTCTTAACCGCAAAGTCCGCCTCGTACTCGGGACAGACCTCGGTGGGGTTCCAGATATCGTAACCCAAGGCATCCAGCATGGGAAGCACCAGGGCTTGTTTCGTCGCTTCCTCGCCGCGGCCTCGCACAGACAAAATTCGTCCAATGACCTGGGAGGATACCAGTTTCAGCTTCTCGAGGGACATGTAGATCCTTGCGCTATTTGGGAATTGAGCGATCTCCGGAACGCAGCAGAATCTGCGTCTGAAAACCGGCGCGAACTCCAAAGCTAGCCTTGCCGCCGCATCCGAGCTAGAGACGGATTTTGGAATTTTCGCCGCGGGGCGCCTCCCGCCCGTGCGGGCGGGCCGGGCTGCCTGCCGGGCCCCCGCCCGCCGATCTTGGATCGGGCACTTGTGACAAGCGGCCTTGAACTATACCAACCCCTACGATGTGGGCGGGTGTCCCGGGCTATCGCCGGCATCCCTGGCGCAGGGAATGCACCGCCATTGGCGGTCCAGATGTGCTGGAAGCGAGATCAACGTTTTTGTCATAAATTCACAATTTTGTCCCTTTCCCTCGCAAGCGTGAAAACACCGGTTAGTTGGCAACAGGCTTCCGCGCACCAGTTGCAGGGGCTCCTCCCGCAAGCTCTCGCACCACCTCCAGCACCCGCTCGACGGCATTTTCTGTCCGCTCCAGCTCTTCTACTAGGCGCGATGCCACGACCGCAAGCTCGACTTCGCCGGGCAAGGCTTCCAGCTGCTCCCGGGTGCGGATGCCAAAGCCTGCCATCAGTGCCGTCGCTCCGTTCGCACGGGCCCAGCGGACTCTTTCGCACAGCTCCGAAGCATCGGCCGCGCCGCGCCCCGTGGTTCCCGTCCTGGTGACCAGGTAGGTCAGCGTGTCGCTTGCCGCAAGCACGCGGCAAGCCCGTTCTTCATTCGCGGTCGGGGCCCACATCCCCAAGAGCGCCACACCACAGGCACAGGCTGCACGCGCCCAGGGATCTCGGTGTTCCAGCGGCAGATCCACCAGGATGACCCCATCCACCCCGCAGGCAGCGGCACGGACAAAAAATGCCTCAGGTCCTGCAGCCAGCACCGGATTAAGGTAGCCCATCAAGAGAAGCGGCGTAACAGAATCTGTCTTACGGAAGCTCTCTACCAGCTGGAGGGTCATTTCCAAGGTCTGCCCGGAGGCGAGCGAGCGCCGATGCGCCGCCGCGATCGTCGGTCCGTCGGCCACCGGGTCGCTGAAGGGAATCACGAGTTCCATGGCCTCGGCACCGGCGTCGGGAAGCTCCCGCATCAAGCGCGCCGTGGTGGCGGCATCCGGATCGCCGGCCACCACGCCGGCCACCAGTCCCGTGCGGTTTTCGATGCGCAGCTTGGAAATCAGGGTTTGCAGTCGCTTCATGCCTCCGCCTCCTGGTGCGAGAGCACCGTGTCAAGATCCTTGTCGCCGCGCCCAGAGAGATTGACGGCCACCACCGCGCCCTTGCCAAGCCTTGCGGCCAGCCGTCGCGCGTAAGCCACGGCATGGGCGCTTTCTAGAGCCGGGAGGATCCCCTCGCTCCGGGACAGCCAGTGAAAGGCCGCCAGCGCCTCCTGATCAGTGGCCGAGCCGTATTCCACCCGCCCGAGGTCGCGCAGGTAGGCGTGCTCCGGCCCCACTCCGGGATAGTCGAGGCCAGCCGAGATGGAATAGGCTTCCCGAATTTGTCCGTGACCGTCCTGCAAGAAGAGGCTGCGACTGCCGTGCAGGACGCCTTCCGTCCCGGCGCTCACGCTGGCCGCGTGCTCTCCCGTGGTTAACCCCAGCCCGGCAGCCTCCACCCCAAAGAGTCGCACCGAAGGGTCGTCCAGGAAGGGATGGAAGAATCCGATGGCGTTTGAGCCACCGCCCACGCAGGCCACCAGGGCGTCGGGGAGCTTTCCCGTTTCTGACAAGATTTGTCGCCGTGCCTCTTCCCCCACCACCTTCTGGAACTCGCGCACCAGCCACGGATACGGGTGCGGACCGGCCCCGGTCCCGAGCAGATAGTAGGTGTCGACGTTCTCGCTCCAGTCGCGCAGGGCCTCGTTCATGGCGTCCTTCAGGGTGCCCGTGCCTGTCTCTACCGAGCGCACCTCGGCCCCCAAGAGGCGCATCCGCGCCACGTTGGGCGCCTGGCGACGCATGTCCTCGCGCCCCATGTAGACCACGCACTGCTTCTGGAAGAGGGCGCACACCGTGGCCGCCGCCACCCCATGCTGCCCCGCTCCCGTTTCGGCGATCACGCGGGTCTTCCCCATGCGCTCGGCAAGCAGAATCTGCCCCAGGCAGTTGTTGAGCTTGTGGGATCCGGTGTGGTTGAGATCCTCGCGCTTCAGGAAGAGCCGGATGCCGAGTTCCCGGCCGCAATTTTCAGCTTCAAAGAGCGGCGTGGGCCTTCCCGCGAAGCACTTCTGCAAGCGGGAAAGTTGCTGCCAAAATTCCTTGTCGTCGCGAGCCCTGCGGAACTCGCGTTCAAGCGCCAGCACCGAGGGCATCAGCACCTCGGGCAAGTACCTGCCACCGTATGCCCCGAAAAAGCCTTGTTCGTCTGGATCCCTTGCCACCATTGCGCACCTCCTGGAACCAAGGTAGGGGCGACCAGGATGTCTGCGCTACGGACGAATTCTCATAGAGATATGAGTAAAATTGATACCTAAGGATTTGCCTCGCGCAGCCCGTCCTGGCGGCGGCACCACTTTGTAAGCCCCCGCAGCGCAGCGTCCCGAGAACGCAGCGAGAGCATGGCCACGGCAAATTCGCAGGGGCCGTCCACGAACCCCAGCGGCGCCACTAGCCGGCCGTCAGCAAGCTCGGAGCGCACCAGCAGCTCAGGAACCACGGCCACCCCTAAGCCGGCCTTGGCGGCTTCCACCATTGGCGCGAAGTGGTCGAAGCTGCGCTCCGGGGTCTTTAGAGGGCGATGTCCGGACGCCGCCGCCCATTCGTCCCACGCCCGCTCGCGCGAGGCGCAGGCCAGGCGTGGTCGGGCAAGCAGGCTTCGCTCCCCGATCCGACGACGAGTCGGGACACACACGGGGCCGATGCGCTCGCTGCCCAGCACGACGATATCGAGATCGGCGGGCCAGGGCGCCGGAGCGCAGAGCACCAAGGCATCCAGGCGGTGGCGGCGCAAGTCGTCCAGGGTGCCGTCGGTGGAAAGGCGGATGCGGATGCCAGAAAGTGCCTTTTCAAGGCTTTCCAGGCGCGGCACCACCCAGTGCGAGAGAATGCTCGCCGAGGCCCCGAGGTCGAGAGTTCCCTTGCCGTCGGAGCGCAACCGTTCGCAGGCGTTCTGCAGGCGCACAAAGGCCTCCGCAGCGGCTTGCGCCAAGAGGCTTCCTTCTTCCGTCGGCCGCACCCCACGGACGTCCCGCAGAAGCAGCGGTCGTCCGAGCCAGTCTTCCAGCAGCGCCACTTGGTGGCTCACCGCCCCCTGGGTAACGCACAACTCGCGAGCCGCCTGCGAGATGCTGCCCGTCCGCACCGCCGCATCAAAGGCCCGCAGGGCGTTGAGCGAAGGGAGATCGGATGTGGATCCATGAGATTCCTTCATGTCTCAAAGAAAGCATCTAAAATGCCTCGAGAGAAGATGCCGCGCTCGACGCAGATTTCTCATTTTATGCCCATGGAACTTCATCCGGTCCTGGAACTCATGGCGCGACGGCTTTCCGAGCGGAGCGAGCCGGGAAACCGCAAGGACGGATTCCGTCTCGCCCTGGTGGTGGAGGGCGGCGCCATGCGCGGCGTGGTCTCCAGCGCCATGCTCTGGGCCCTGGAGGAGGGCGGTTTCCTGCCCTGCTTCGACCTCGCGGTGGGCTGTTCGGCCGGCGCCATGAATGCTGCATCCTTCCTAGCCGGAGCCTCGGGAGGCTGCACCCGCGAATACGCCGGCGCCTTCAGTTCGCGTCGCTTCATCAATCCGGCCCGGGTGCTTCTGGGACGCCCCATGCTCGACCTCGACTTCAGCGTGGACTTCTCAAGCACCGTCATGGACCCGGGACGGCACCGACGCGTCCTAGAAAGCTCTATCCCCCTCCACTGCATCGCCACCGATGTCGACGACGCCCGACGCGCCGTACTTTCAGACTTCCAGGATATCGGCGAGCTGCGGCTAGCATTGGAAGCCAGCTCCTGCATGCCGCTGGTGGCCGGGCCTCCGGTCGAATTTCGTGGCCGCCGCTATCTGGACGGCGGCATCTGCGAGGCCATTCCGCTAGCCTCGGCAAGGGAGCTGGGCGCCACCCACGCGCTGGTGTTGCAGACGCGTCCTCGCGGCCTGCGCTATCCTCCGCCCCAGGGCTTCCTCACAAAACTTATCGAAATTCGACTGCGCCGAATCCACCCAATCCTTCCCGCCCTCTACCACCACAGGAATCACATCTACGACCTGACCTGCGACCAGGTGGATGCCGACCAAGCCAAAGGCGCCAACGCCCTTCCGGCCGTTTTTGGTCTGCGACTTCCCGAAGGTACGCCTCCGGTACATCGTCTGGAGCGCCGCGCCAAGGTGCTGCGCGAAAGCACCGCCACCGCCCGCGACTTTACCCGCCGCGAAGTGGTAGAGCCGGTGCTGGAGAGAGCCGGTCGGGGGTAACCCGTCCTTCTCATCTAGGTGATCGGCCTCCAGTACGGCATTCCCAATCCATCACACTGCCTACCTTTAAGCAGCAGCATCCCCGATTCCCACCTGTGCCTTGCGGGAAAACCATTGGAGGCCAAAATGAAGAGATTGCTATGGGTGATGATTCCATTGCTGGCCATCGGCATTACGGGGTGCGATTCCTCGTCAGGAAGTGCAACATCCAGCAATAGCACTACAATCACATACGGCACATTGACTGATTCCCGTGACGGTCAGACGTACAAAACGGTGAAGATCGGTACGCAGACATGGATGGCCCAGAACCTGAATTACAAGGTGGACAGTTCATGGTGCTATGATGATTCCGCCAGCAATTGCACCAAGTATGGCCGGTTATATCAATGGGCGGCGGCGATGGGGCTAGAGGCGAGCTACAACCAAAACCTTTGGCGAGGTAATGACAGCGCAAAGCAGCAGGGAATCTGCCCAAGTGGTTGGCACGTTCCAACGGATACGGAATGGGGCACATTGATCACCTACGTTGGAGCCGACAGCGCCCGGATCAAACTCAGCTCCACCAGTGGTTGGGATACGACGTACTCCAAGGGCACAGACACCTATGGCTTCACGGTTTTGCCGGCAGGCCTCGCCTACGGCGGTTCGTTCAGTAGCCTCTATGCCTATTTCTGGTCATCCTCTGAATACGGCGCATCCAAGACCTGGCACCGGGACTTCTGCTTCGGCAGCGCCGATACATACCGCAGTTTTAGTAACAAGATTTACGGCTTCTCGCTTCGGTGCCTTCAAAACTGACACGTTTCTGAGTAAAACCGAACAAGCCAATGCCCGCCTCACCCCGCCTGCGCGTAGCGCATGCACCCCTCTCCTGCTCAACGCAGGAGAGGGGGCAGCACCAAGTAGAGCCAAGCCGCGCCAGGGATGCCGGCCGTAGGCCCGGGACACCCGCCCCGGCGTAGGGATCGTGCATGCCCGATCCCATAACGATAGGCGGGGGCCCGGCAGGCAGCCCGGTGCCCCGCACCGCGGGGCAGGCGCCCAAGCTTAAAGACAAAGCCTGGCACAAGCTGGTCTAATTTAAGACGATATATAGGTCTTTAATTCTTTTGAAAAAGCATCGCCAAAAGTTGCCTCAAAAGTTGCCCTACCTTCCTAAACGCCGTTCAAAACCAATATGAGCAGCGCTCGCCTCGGAAGCAAACGAATAGTTCAAGTCAGCGCTTTCCAAGCGCCATAAAGCCTCTTCGCAACAGAGATTAGGCAGTCAGCCAACGCCCCAAGTTGCGCGTCTCCTTGTCAAACTCCACGCCCACCTTCACCACGGTGCGACCGTCGGCAGCCCACGATACCGCATAGCCCTTCGCGTCGATCTGCGAGAGCGCCTCTTCTGCCGTACCGTTGAGCTTGAACTCGAACACGAAGATGTGCGTCGCAGTCCACACCACGGCATCGGCACGCCCCTTGGCTGACTTCAGTTCAGTTTGCAGAAACTGTCCGAGGAGCGTGAAGACCAAGTAAAAGACCACTTGGTAGTGGCGTTCCGTCTGGTCGTTCAGATCGTAGGGGATCTTCTCGAAGAAGGCCCGCAGCCGTGTCAGGAAGGCATTCACGTCGCCATCGCGCAGCTCCTTCGAGAACTTCGCGACATGAAAGCCGCCGCGTCCCTTTTCGGCGCCAGTGAAGCTCGGGAGCAGGAAGTTGAGGAAGCCATTTTTCACCTCGGCATTAGGGTAGCCTAAGGTGTAAAGCCCCGCCGACGGATCGTAATCCTTGATGGTGAGATAGCCGCTCTGGTAGATCACCGGAAGCGGAGTATCGGCATCCAGGCGATAGTCGGCAAATTCTGCTGCCGAGATCTCGATGCCGTCAATCTCACGCAGGTCGGTGTCAGTCCGCTTGAGGAGATCGACAAGAAATGTCGGGGTGCCAGTCTGAAACCAGTAGTCAGAGAACTTCAGCGCCGAGAGCACATTCAAGGTGCTGAAGGGATTGTACACGCCAGCGGCTTCTTCTTCGAAGCGGTAACCGTCGTACATGCGGCGGACCTCGGAGAGCGCCGCCTCAAAAGACAATTTCTGACGCTCCGCGAGCCGCTCCAGTTCGGGACGAAACGTATCCAGAAGCTCCGGTTCGGTGATGCCACAAACGGTAGCGTAGTCGGGATGAAGCGAAAGGTCCTGAAGCTGGTTGAGATCAGAAAAGACGCTCACCTGCCCGAACTTGGTAACTCCTGTGAGAAGCACGAAGCGCAAATGGGCGTCAGCGCTCTTGAGAACACCGTAGAAGGCCTTGAGGATCGCCTTGTACGCCTCGTGCAGTTCAACCTTTCCGATCGTGGAAAGGAGCGGCTTATCATACTCGTCCACCAGTACGACCACGCGGCGACCGGTACGTTGTTCGGCACGCCGAATCACGCCCAGGAAGCGATCTGCCAAGGTCTCATCAGGCAAGGAGGATCCAAAGCTTTCCTCCCACTGGCGCAGATGGCGATTGAAAATTCCCTGCAGCGCCTCGGGCGAGTCGTAGAGAGCGGCATTGAGATCTAGTCGAAGCACCGGATACTCGATCCAGTCTTGCTCGAGTTTCTCGACGGCAAGGCCGTGAAAAAGCTCCTTGCGAGCCTCGAAGTAGGCCCCCAACGTCGAGAGCAACAAGGACTTGCCGAATCGGCGCGGACGAGAGAGAAAGTAGACGCGTCCTTCGCTCGCAAGCTTATAGACAAAAGCTGTCTTATCTACATACAGGTAGCCGTCCTCCCGAAGCGATGGGAAGTCTTGGATACCGATGGGCAGCTTGCGGATGGCCATCTTGCAAAGATACCTCCCCATTCAAGCTACACCGCTAGGCGTACGATGATCCCTCACCCATTCCACGCGGCCACTCTTGCCGCGAAGGCCAAGTGCGGAAAACCTTCCGCGAGCGCACCAGTCGGGCACTCCCGAATTTGCTGGAGCGCATGTTCCAAAGCATCGCCAGCGTTCAAGGAGTCTGAAGCATAGAAGGCAAAAGTATTGCTGATGCCCAAGGTACGCCGATCCAAAGAGGGCAGAATTGCCTGGCTGCTTCCCCACTCTTCAAAAGTGTGCACCAGATCTGGGGAAGCGCCTTGCCCAACCAACTCGAAGCGAACACGCCGATGAAACTCGGAAACCACGCTCTTCCATGATCCGAAAGGCACCAAGACCCCCCAATAGGTGGTCGCTTCCAAGAACAGCACCCAGGTTTTGCCAACGGCAGGAAAGGTGTTAGCCTGCCAGTGACGAAATGGCTGCGGTCCAGGAATGATGTCCGGTCCCTGCAATTTGAGTTTCCAGCGCTTGCGCAGTTTCTCGGTCGTGTGAAGGACCAGCATCGGCCAAAGGTAGCCATTGTGCAGGCATCATCTCTGTCCTCCAAATCAGCATGCACTCGCGCATCCTTGCTAGCTTACCCTTGGACCTTTTTACCCTAGGCCTGATGATGGCCTAGGGTAAGCTGGTTTATACGTTCGTAAGCTTAACCTTGAACGTTCCCGCAGTCAAAGCCTTCAGACGAATGGTATAGGCCCCATTATCGTTGGGAGTATCAGGAATGGCGCTAACACGCTTCCACCAAGAACCCGCATCTATGGTATTGGCCTGACTCACACCATTCAAAAGCCACGAAACCTGCAATCCAGGAATTGCCATGCCATTCGAGCTGAAATCCAAAGTGATATCTGGATGCCAAGATGAATTCCCTTTTCCTGGCCAGTTGCTGGACGTCAAGGTGATCTCTTGATCTGCTTGAAGACTAACAACAACATCCTGAAGACTCGAAAGATCCACAGAACTGGCATTTGCCGCGCCCGTTGATCCGGAAGAGGACGTCTGCAGCCCCTGCGCAATGGCTCCCAAAGTACTAGTCTTGGCGTAATCATTCGCGATAAATTCATTCATCACTACGGTTCCATTAGCATCAAGCATGGTCAAGACATCCGCCAAGTCACTTCGATAAGCCGTCGCTGTTGTATAGGCACTATCCTTTATTTTGTTATTTCCAACAGTATCATAGAGGACGTCATCTGTACCCGAATTGCCTAAAAGTAAATCGTCACCCTCTTGCCCGTAGACAAGATCATTGTCCTTACCAGCATCAATGAGGTCATTTCCAGATTGCACCGAAGCAATTGCCCGTACGCCAGCAACCAAGTTGTTTTGAATTTTTTGGACAAATTGATCTTTATTAAATCCAGCTTTTCCAATATACGTCGCATTATCGTTTTGGGTAGAATCTAGAAGTTTGAGATTGAGAGGCTGGCGAACTCCGATTGGATCGAAATCACTCATTTCGATCTGCCCGTTATCCCCCAGAACGACATCATCTCCAGAACCAGAATCAATGCTATCGTTGCCATTGCCGCCTAAGACGACATCTTGATTCCGACCGGTGACGATATAATCAGACTGTTGCGCAACAGTTTGAGCTACCATAGAATTTATGTCCGACACGACTTCATATGCCTTATTTTGAATCGGATTGTGAGTCTGATCAGGATTGGCATCGTATCCGAAAGGAACATCCTCTGTAAGGTTGACTTTACCATTGTCTCCCAAAACGACATCCTTGTCGTAATCACCGTTCAGAGCAAGATTCCTGTGATTTTCCGACACGCCTGTCTTGCCAACAATCTGAATACCTGCAATCGATGGCTGATTCATGGGAGACTGCGTACCAGTCTTGTAATTGCGAAGAATGACCTGAAAATTTTCAGCACTCACGTTTTCAAATACCACATAATTTCCAATCAAGCCACGATTAGGAATTACGCTCTTCCCGTTTTCTGTGGTAACATCTGACGTAGTCGCAGTAACGCGATGGAATTCTCCATTGAATGTATTACCGCGCCAATCATTCACATAATAAGCAGAAGATTGGCCATTATCCAGATTGTTTCCCAATATCTGATAAATCCAATTATCAGAATCGGTGCGTTCATTATCTCCATCTAAGTAGACATACACGTCATAAGTATCGAATCCAGCTTTGCTCTTAATCCCATTGAGGTTTACCTCCAACTGCTGCTGCTGCTGAGCCCAGTAATACCCCTTGAACAGTTTTGAATTATCAGAATCTGGATCAATCTGTTCTTGACCATTGGATCGATCTACCTGCACCGATGTCATGTTTCCCGTTGTCCCGACATCCCGGGCTCGGAAATTCATATTAAACCCGGCAGCAACAGATGTACCGTCATTGAGAATGAAATTCGTATTGGTATAGGGATTGGCGTTCTGAACAGGACTCAGTTCATCCTCAAGTTGGACATTATTCCAGTTCTTTGCCGCCACAGCACCAGCATATTGAGTGGGTCTAGTCCGGAATTAGTGGGAAACGTCGTTTTGGGCTGAATTTTGTGGAGGTAGTTTTCTTTTCATGGACAGCACCGAGCTCTATCAGCGTCTGCTAGGCCTTCATGCTCCTTGGCGTGTTA